>Ga0172364_10002008_pt1 | contig 16033 bp, 9 predicted proteins | sample LakKivSesite10cm_FD_114545 | JGI IMG/M metagenome (GOLD analysis project Ga0172364, IMG submission 114545) | Sediment microbial communities from Lake Kivu, Rwanda - Sediment site 10cm | ecosystem: Environmental > Aquatic > Freshwater > Lake > Sediment | place: Rwanda: Western Province, Lake Kivu... | reverse complement strand
TTAACATCCGCGACTATCACGGCGAACGCGTCGTCACCCACACGGGCGGCCTCCCCGGTTATGTCTCCGAGGTCACCCTGCTCCCCGAGCGGAACCTCGGCATCGCCGTCCTGACCAACGCCGAATCGACCGAGGCCTTCACCGCCCTCACCATGGCCATCGTCGATCACGACCTCGGCCTCCATGCGACCGACTGGACGGCCGCCTTCCTCAAAGTCGCGGCCCGCGGCGCGGCCGCGGCGGCCGAGTCCGTCGGCCAGGCGACATCCGCCCGCGACACGTCGTCCAAGCCTTCGCTCCCCCTGGCCAAGTATGCCGGGACCTACACCGACGCCTGGTACGGCGACATCGTGATCGAAGAAACGGGCGGGAAGCTGGTCATGCGCTTCACCAAGACTCCGGCCCTCGTCGGCGACATGGAGCACTGGCAATACGACACCTTCGTCGTCCGCTGGCGCGACCGGGAGCTCCGGGCCGACGCCTTCGTCACCTTCGCTCTCGATCCCGACGGCTCGATCGAGAGGGCCAAGATGCAGGCCGTCTCGCCCGAGACCGATTTCAGCTACGACTTCCAGGACCTCGACCTCCGGCCGGCCCGCAAGCGCTAAGCGGCCTGGGGGCTGGGAAGGACGGCGTCCGGGACCGGCGGGAGGCCCGGCATTTTGGCCTTGACGGCGGCGGCGTCCGCCTCTATGATGCCCGCGGGAGGGCTCAGCATGAAAGTCGATTCCACCATTGTCCTTTGGGGACAGACCCTGGCCTACACGGTCTATTGCATTGTCATGATCCTCACCGTCGGCTGGATCGGCTGGCGCCTCGTCAAGCCGGCCAAGGCCGGCGTCAAGCCGGCCGTATTCTTCACCTTCGTGGGGTTCCTGACCGTGCTCGGCGTCTCGCTCCATCTCATCACCCTCAAGACCATCCCCTGGGTCGAGCCCGACCTGCACCGGGCCAGCGTCCAGGTCGACCGGGTCTTCGAGATCCGGGTCGCCAACCACGAATTCACCCTGCCCGAGGCACGGCTGGTCATCAAGGCCGGCGAGAAGGTGCGTTTCGACGTCGCCTCGGACGACCTGACCTACGGCTTCGGCGTCTTCCGGCCCGACCACACCATGGTCTTCCAGATGCAGGTCATCCCGGGCCACAAGAACGACGTCATCTGGCAGTTCCACAAGCCCGGGCTCTACACGATCCGCTCGACGGAATACTCCGGGCCGGCCGGGATCGCCATGGTCCTGCCGGACGTCATCGAAGTCGTCAAGGCCAACTAGGGGACGCGCCATGAACATCATTCAAGCCCTGATCAACGGTCACGACGGGTCGTTCCGGCCGAAAGGCCTGACGCCCATGCAGAAGCTGGCCCTGCGCTTCGTCGTCGTCGGTCTCGTCTACTTCGGGTTCGCCGTCATCGAAGGCATGATCATGCGGATCTTCGAGGTCAAGCCCCTCCCGATGATCCAGACGAAGCAGTTCTTCGCCATCATGACGGCGCACCCGCTGGTCGGCATCTTCGGCTCGTCGTATTCGATCGTCTTCGGCGCCTTCCTTTTCCTGGTGCCGTTCCTGATGAAAAAGCCCCTCTGGAGCTTCAAGCTGGCCAACTGGACGTTCTGGCTCATCACCGTCGGCACGTTCGTGTTCTGGGGCGCGGGATTCGTCTCCCATTACGCGCCCCTCTACACCCTTTACTGGCCCCTGCCGGCCGATTTCAGCCAGTTCAGCGCCCTCGGCGGCGCCGTCTTTATCCTGGGCATCGCCCTGGTCATGCTCGGCGTCTCCTTCTTCGTCGTCAACATCTTCAAGACCATCACCTATACGCCCAAGGGCTGGGACAAGCAGCCGTCCGGGGCCCTCTTCGCCTCGGCCATCGGCTGGACCGGCCTCCGCAACCTCTTCCGGAAAAAGAAAGAGGCTCACCTCGTGCCCCTCCCGGTCGCGGCGGTCGCCCGCGGCACCGTGGATGTCGCCTTCAATTCCGGCATCATCCTGTTCACGGGGGTCCTCATCCTCGTCTACATGGTCGGCTCGCTCCTGGGCTTCGACCTGCGGCGGACGGCGATCGACGCCCTCCTTTACAAGAACTGGTTCTGGTGGGGCCTCGACCTCGTCGCCGACGGCCTCGTCCTCATCTTCGTCGCCGGCACGTGGTACCTGCTGGCGACGCTGATCACTGGAAAGACCTTGTTCATGCAGAATATCGCCCGGGCCGCCCTGCTCGTCGAGCTCGTCGTCTCCTGGACCGTCTGGTCGCACCACCTGCTCTCCGACCAGGCCCAGCCGGCGGCCCTCAAGGTCGTCTCCGGCGAGATGGTGACGGCCTTCGAGCTCATCACCCAGGGCTTGGCCTTCTTCGTCACGATGGCCACGCTCTGGAACGCCCGGCCCCTGAAGATGTCGAACGAGCTGAAGTTCCTGCTGGGCGGGCTGCTCGGGTTCGCGCTGGGCGTGCCGGCCGGCATCATCCAGGCCGACGTCGGCCTGAACCGCATCCTCCACAACACGCAGTGGGTCGTCGGCCCGCACGTCCACGTCGCCATCCTGGTCGGGCTGAGCATGACCCTCTACGCCGCGATCTACGTCCTCTTCCCGATCCTGACCAACGGGGCCAAGCTCTACAGCCAGAAGCTGGCCAGCATCCACTTCTGGGCCCAGCTCATCGGCGGCATCGGCATGGGCGCCTTCATGGGCATGGCCGGCCTGAAGGGCATGCTGCGCCGGACGATCTATGCCAACGGCGAGTTCAACGTCTATATGATCCTGGCGGCCCTGTGCGGGGCCCTGCTCGCCTTCGGCTTCTTGTGCTTCTTCATCAATCTCGTGATGAGCGTGGGGGTGAAGGGCGTGCTGGGCCTCTTCGGCAAGTCACGGCTCGACAAGGACGCGCTGCTGCCCGCGCAGGAGTGATTTTCGGGGGGCGGGCAGGCCGCCTTGACTCGGCCGCCTGTCCGCCGATATCATCCGGGCGGGGGCACGTCCCCAAGGAGGCCCGGATGATCGCGATGTGCGGGCGGCCGCGCCGCCCGATCGTTTTCGCTTTTATATCGCTCGGCTTAGCCGCGGCCGCTGCCGTCCCTGGCTTTGCCCAAGCCCCGGCGGCGCAAACGGCGGCCGGGCTACGGACGGTCGAGCTCGGCGGCCCGTCAGGCGCCGGCACGACCATCGCCGGGCTGACGCTCGACGACGGCTCGAATAAGGCCCTCTCGGAGCCCTTGCCGGTCTTCACCGTCCTCGTCGACGGCCGTCTCCTGCCGGCCGCGGCCCTGCCCGCCGGCCTGACCCTGACCGTGACGCCTCAGCCGGACTTCAGGCCCGGGGCCAAGCTCACGGTCGTCCTCCGGAACGAAGGCAAGGCCAAGGTGACCGTCGAGAACCTGGTCCCGCTCGGCCAGGGCGACGACCGGGTCTATATCACGGCCGGGTTGCCCAACAAGGAGCCCCATACGCTCGACCGGAGCCAGCTCTTCCAGCCGGGGCTTCAGCCCGTTGGCGTCGTCCTGCCCGACAACGCCTGGCACCTCGGCTTCGCCTCCGTGGGCCTCGCCTCCGAAGACTTCGGCGACGGCCATTGGCTGACGGCCATCGCCCGCCGGATCAAGACCGATAACGCCGAGAGGACGCGCTGGGCCACGACGCTGAAGCCGGGCGGATCGGTCGAGTACGCGATTTTTATCGAGCACCACAAGGGAAACTGGCTTCGCGGCCTCGAGATCATGTTCCGCGAGCGCTATCTCTATGACCTGGATAAGCTCGACGACGCCCTGTTCAAGCGGGCCGACCTGGCCTGGGTCCGGCGGGCCTATCTGATGGTCCTCCAGTTCGCCTGGGACCGGACCTATTACGACAGCGACGCCGGGAGATATGCCTACGACAAGACGCTGACGGCCTGGGACCGGATCCTCGGCCCCATCGACATCTTCACCATCTGGCCGACCTGGCCCCGGCTCGGCCTGGACGCCCGCAATCAATGGGACATGTACCGCGATCTGCCGGGAGGCCTCGCCGAGCTGCGCCGCCAGGCCGACCTGGCCCACAAGCTGGGCAAGAAGTACTTCATCTCCTACAACCCCTGGGACTCGAGCACCCGGCACGAGGACCACATCGCCGGGATGGAGGACATGCTCCGGACCCTCGACGCCGACGGCGTCGTCCTCGACACGCGCGGCGAGTCGAGCCGCGAGTTCCAGGCCGCGGCCGACCGGGTCAAGCCCGGCATCATCATGTACAGCGAGGGCATGGCCGTGCCCCGCGACATGACCGGCATCGTCGTTGGCCGAGTCCACGATGCCCTCTATATGCCTCCGCCGCTCAACCTCAACAAGTTCATGAAGCCCGATTTCGCCATCTTCCGGGTCCTGCAGCTGGCCGAGGGGCCGCTCCACCGCGAAGCCGCAGTAGCCCTCTTCAACGGCTACGGTTCGGAGATCAACACCATGCGGCCGGGCCGGCCCGACTGGATCGACGAAGACCTGCGCTACCTCGGCCGGACGACCATGCTCCTGCGCGAGAATTCGTCGGCCTTCCTCGACCCGGCCTGGGAGCCGCTCGTCCCGGCGCTCGCGGACGGGCTGTGGGCCAACCGCTGGCGCGACGGCGCCAAGACCGTTTGGACCGTTTTCAGTCTACGGCCCGAGGGTTTCAAGGGCCCGCTCGTCGAGGCTGACGTGACGAAGGGCGCCCACCTCGTCAGTCTCTGGAACCACGAGGAGCTCGCGCCGGTCGTCCGTGACGGGAAGACCTTCGCGCCCGCCGAGGTGTCCGCTTTCGACCAGTCCTGGCTGGGGACACGGCTCGAGGGCAGCGTGGACCTGGTGGCCGTCCTGCCCGAGCTGCTTCGCGTCCAGGCGGACGGGGAGCTGGTCACCTTCGAGGCCCCCGCGGCGCCGGAAGGGAGCCGTATCGCCGTATCGGCCGGCAATCCTGCTTATGGGAATGAGCCCTTCCTCTGCGGGACCGAGAAGCGGACCATTGCCCTTCATGACCACTTCGGCTTTCGGGAAGAGAAGTACGTCGTCCAGCTCTTCGACCCGCGCGGCGAGATCCTCGATGAGCGCGTGGTGCGCCTGCCGCTGGCCTATCCGCGGCTCGTGACGAAAGTCGAACGGACGGCATCGGCGGCGAAGCCGCCGGCGGACATGGTCGAGGTCCCGGCCGGATCGTTCGTCTTCAAGACGGCCGGTAATCCCGACGACGCCAATCCCATTATCCCTTATCCCGACACAATGAAGCCGCGGACAGTCGAGATGCGCCGGTTCTTCATGGACCGCACGCCGGTCACGAACGGGGCCTTCAAGGCCTTCCTCGAGGCGACCGGCTACGCTCCCGCCGACCGATCCAATTTCCTCAAGCACTGGGTCGACGGCAAGCTGCCGGCGGGGGAGGGCGACCACCCGGTCCGCTGGGTCTCGCTTGAGGACGCCCGGGCCTACGCCGAGTGGGCCGGCAAGCGACTGCCGACCGAGGCCGAATGGCAGTACGCCGCTCAGGGCCGGGACGGCCGGCCCTATCCCTGGGGCGCTAAGATGGAGCCCGGCCGCTGCAACAACAAGCTCAACAGGACGACCTCGGTCACGGCCTTCCCCAAAGGCGCCAGCCCATTCGGGGTCCTCGACCTGGTCGGCAATATCTGGCAGATGATGGACGACGTCTACGACAACGGCGTCTATCGCTACGGCATCATCCGCGGCGGCAGCTTCTACGCGCCGGAAACGAGCGAGTGGTATGTCAAGAGCGGGCCTCTCGCGGTGGACCGGGTCCAGATCCTGCTCCTCGTCGCACCCGGCCTCGACCGCGTGGCCACGGTCGGCTTCCGCTGCGTCAAGGACGCGGACTAAGGCAGGGCCTCTGCGTCCGGACTGAGGGTAGGTGCCCGGCCTTATGATCTTCGCCAGGGCCGCGAGAAGGCCGTCGATCTAGTGGATCGCGGCCGTCACGCTCGTCTGCGTTTCGGCGACGTCCTTGACGACCTCCAGGGCCGCGCCGAAAAGCTCGTCCTCCCGATCTTTGCCCCGTTTGAGATCCCGGCAGATCTCGGCGTGGAATTCGCACCATCGGAGACAACGGGACAGAGCCTGTTCCTGGGCCGCCCGGGCGGGCGATCCTTCGACGGCGGTCACCGGGTTCTTCTTGGCGCAGCAGTCCCCGCACCGGGCGAGATCGCATTCTGCGCATAGGCCCGCGGATGCAGGGCGGAGCTCTTGAAGGCGCGAATTGTATTCGTCTTGCCGGGCTTTGAGGAGGCTGCCGAGGTCCTGCAGGACCGCCGCTTCACGTTGGAGCTCCTGAGCGGCCTTCGACAGGCACTGCTTGTCCCGGTCGGGGACCGCCGAACCGGGAGAGATCCTGCCGAAGGACCCCCTGATGATCCGGAGGTCGCTGCGGATCCCTTTGAGTTCGGCGACGAGGATGTCTTTCTGCCGTTTGGCCTCTCCGTCGAACCTCCGCAGCTCCCGGATCCCCGCGGCGGTCTCGATAGAGGTCTCTCCCGACCGCGGTCCGGCGATCGTGCCGGTCGCGGTCTGAGGGGATCCCGTCGTCGGGGCCGGCTTCATGGGGCCCGGCGTCGCGACGGTTTCGGCGATCTCCTTCTCCGCCTTCGATGAGGCGTCGATCATCCTCCGTCCGGATTCCACGAAATCCTGGGCTATGCGGTTGACGCCTTGGAGCCTCGAAGCGGCCTTTGTCAGCTCTTGGCAAACACCGTTCAGATTCTCCTGAGCCCCTTGAAGGGAGACCCGTTCTTGCCGGACCGCTTGGTGCGGCCCGGACGACGTTTCGGGACCTCCGACCTGAAGCGTGGCGAAGGCCAGAACGGCCGTGGCCGCAGCGACGCCCTTCATTTCGATGGCCCTCCCTGCTTGACCAGCTCGACCCGGCGGTTCTTGGCCTTGCCCTCCTCGGTGTCGTTCGTTGTGACCGGGGCCAGGGGTCCCACGCCGTAGGGCTTGAGCCGGTCTGCGGCAACGCCGCGCTTCGCGACCAGCGCCTTGACCACGGCCTCGGCCCGCTCCTGCGAGAGTTTCATGTTGTGGTCCAAGGCGCCCGTGTTGTCGGTATGACCGACGATGTAGAGCGTCAATCCCGGGTCCTGTCCGAGGAGCTTCGTGATCTCGGTCAGGGCGGGCTCGGATTCCGGCTTGACCTCGGCCTTGTCGACGTCGAAATAGATGCCGTAGAGGACCGCCTTGCCCGACGCGCCGATGTCGGCGGCCATGGTCTTTGCGTCGGCCTCGACCTCCTGCCGCATCCGCTCCTTCTCGATGATGGTGAGAGTGTAGCCCTTTCCGTTCTGATTGATGTAGATGCGGATGAAGACCTCGAGGCCCTCCTTGGCGTAGCGGGCGTGCAGCTCCCCGCCGCCGATCTGGGTCCAAGAGTAGGTCTGGCCGCCGACCTTCTGGATGGCCATTTCATAGTTGCGGATGATCTGCAGGGTCGAGGGCGAGCTCTCCCTGAACTCGTCCTTGACCTGGTAACTGAGCCAGAACTTCTTGCCTTCGGCCGTGACCTTCGTCTTCCCCTGGGTCGCGGGGTCGTAGAACTCCTGGGCGTCGAAATCCCATTTCTTGCATTCGACAAGAGCGTACTGCGGCATCCGCGTCAGGAACGGATGGTCCTGGCAGCCGGCCACGTCCTTCTGGGCCCGGACGGGGACAGCCGCGAGAACGGCGACAGACACAAGACACGAGAGAATTGGAATGGCTTTCTTCATGGCCTTCAACCTCCTTCGATCCTCGAACTCGCTCTCTTTCATCGCCGGTCCGGAAGCGACAGGTTCCAGGCGAAGCTTGTCCCGGGCTCGTTGCCCTGATTGCTTCGATGGCCGGGCCAGGTCGCCGGCCCGGCGCCCGGAGCGGTGTAGGACCCCTTGACGGTCCGGCCTTCGGCCGCACCCTTCAAGAGCTCGGGCAGCGTGTTGACGCCGATGAACCACGAGCCTCGCGCCTGCTTCTCGCGGCTGCGCAGGCCGATCTCGAGCGTGTAGGCCCCGGAGTTCCGGTCGACGACCAATTTGACGGACACGCTGTCCTCCGGCCCGAACGTCCCGGAATCCTCGACGCTCTCGCTGAGGGCGTCCGCCTTGTGCCCGTTGACGAGGACGTCGTTCCTATAGCTGTATGAATAGGACGCCACGGCCGATTCGGACTTGTAGTAGTCGCGGTCCCTATCGGTGTTCGTATACTTGAGCCCGACACGGGCGGAGACCTCCTCGGTCAGGCTGCCCCGGTAGGTCGTGGAACCCGCCGCGTTGGAGCCCGTCGTGTCCCAGGCGACCGTCCGCCGGTAGACCACCGTCCCCGGCCCGACGCCGCCGTGGACGTTGAACCGGCATTCCCCGACCTTCCGGCCGGGCGACGTTTTGGTGAGCGGCCAAAGGTCGGGCCGGGCCACGTCGCAGGAATCGTAGACGGCGAGGACATCCTGCAGGCCGGCCGCCTCTCCGGAGGGGGCCTGGTAGCGGAGTTCGATCAGGCCGTCATCGACCGGAAAGGCTCGGGCGCGCGGCCGCCCGTCCACGGCTTCGCCGCCGAGGACGCGGCCCCGGCCTGCCTCGACGACGATCCGGTTGAAGGGTTTGGCTTCCCGGCCGCGCCCGTCCTTAAGGCCGGCGATCATGAGGTCCGTGGTTTCGCCGGCGGCCAAGTCCTTCTTCGCCGGGTGGACGTCGCAGGCGACGGGACGGCGCTCGAAATCCCAAAGGAGCGCTTCGATGGGCCGGACGCGCTTCAGCAGCGCGTCTTCGTTCTTGAACATCCGGTTCGTGCAGGCCGTGTAGGAGTTGACCGGGCTCGTCACCGACCAGTTCGCGACGGGCTCGCGCGTCTCGCCGTCGTAGAGCAGGCTGATCGTCAGGCGGCTCATCACGGTCCCGCCGTCCCCATCCTTCGCGTTCAGGTTCTCCTCGTACCGGGCGGTGAAGACGTATTCCGGCGCCCGGGCCGCGGCGCCGAACCCGGCCGCGTCCCGTCCCCATTCCGAGGCGTCGGACCGGACGAGACGGAAGCAGGGCGAGGTCAGGGCCTCGGCGAGGCGGCTGATGAGCGACTCTTTCAGCGCGACGCCGGTCGCCCCGGCGTCGGCGTCGCCGACATAAGCCTGACGGGCGCAGCCCTCACAGCCGGTTGCGGCTTGCTGAATGGCCGGGGCTGATCTTCCTGGAGACGTGCCGGCATTCACGCTTAACAGGCATCCGGCCAGGGCCGCGATGGGGATCAGGCGTATGAATTGTCGAACCTTGTCAGACCCCTGTGGTCGCATACCCCTCCACCCCTAACATAACAGAACTTTATCGCCCATTCCCTTATTTGTCAAGCACTTGAAGGCTTTCTGAGCTCCCTGTAGATAGATCGCGCCGGGTCGCTTATGATCCCGGTGTCTTGGTGATCCTCCAGGTCAGTTTGTAGGAGAACCGAGAGCCTGGCTTGGACGGACGTCGAGAGCTGCCGCCGAGCATTTCCGGCAAGTCGACGAGCTCGATGGAGCCGGAGTCGCTTTCCGACGTCCATTGAGAGCTCCCGGTGAGGGCCTCGTCGCTCGACATCTTGGCCCGCAGGGTGAGGCTGAAGTGGTTCACCGTGACCGAATGGTCACGATAGTCCTGACAGCGCGGCGGGCTCAACCGTGATCGTCCGGACGCTTTCAGCACCGGCACGTCCATGGGCTCGAGCATGAGTTCGTAATAATCAACCATCCCGAACACCGCGGCCCGCTCCCCGACCCCTCCGAGACCTCGGAACGAATGCAGGATCAGGGCCATGGGGTTGGAGTTCCTGACCGGAAAGGACCCGCTACCGGCGTGCTCATAGAGAAGCGTCGGACACCCCGGCTCCGGCTTCAGGTCGGTCGTCCTGTCACGGTAAGTCCACCTGGCCGAAACCCCCACGGGCTCGAACATGGCCATAGGAGGCCGGGATTCCGGGAGCTTCCGCAACGGTCCCGATATGACGGCCGTGAACTCCCCCTCGTGGCGGTTGGGGGAGCTCGAGGCGTCATAAGCCCACGACTTCTCGAAGCGGACGTCGAGCGCATAATCCCCTCGCGTGACGGCGACCCCCTTCTCGGCGATTTTCTCCCTTTTCGGGGTCTTGGACAGAGGCCACCGGGACTCGGGCCTGATCTCGCAGGAGCCATAGACCGTCACCATGTCCTTGGTCACGCCCTTCCGGTCGGGGGCTTTGTATCGGATGCCGGGCGCACCTTCGCCGAGGATGAAAGCCTTGGCCTTGGGATCGTCTTCACACGCGACCCCGTTGAGGATCTCCCCTTGCTCGGCCTTGACCACAATGCGGTTCCAGGGCTTCGGCATTCGGCCCTGGCCGTCGCGGGCGTCGAGCAGCTCCAACTCCCATTCCTGCCCCGCTCCGAGCTCGGTTGCCTGATGGAGGAGCTCCAGACGGGCCTGGACGGGGCGCCGCTCGAAGTTCTCGAGGAAGGCCTCGATGGGCCGGACGCGCTTCAGCGGCGCGTCCTCGTTCTTGAACATCCGGTTCGTGCAGGCCGTGTAGGAGTTGACCGGGCTGGTCACCGACCAGTTTGCGACGGGCTCGCGCGTCTCGCCGTCGTAGAGCAGCGTGATGGTCAAGCGGGACATGACGACCGAGCCGTCGGCGGCCCGCTCGTCCAGCCCCTCCTCGTACGTGGCCTCGAAGACATATTCCGGCGGCTCGGCCTTCGCCCCGAACCGGGCCGATTCGGGCTCCGGCACGCTGATATCGGTCCGCTGAAGATGGAAACAGGGGGAGGTCAGGACCTCGGCCAGGCGAGAGACGGCAGATTCCCGGAGCGCGACGCCGGTCGCCCCGGCGTCGGCGTCGCCGACATAAGCCTGACGGGCGCAGCCCTCACAGCCGGGCCGAGCGGCCTGGCGGGCGTTCCCGGAACGGACGCCCAGGAGGAGCAGGCCCGAAACGCAGACAAAGCCCGCGAACCACAAGGCCCAGGCAGGGCATCGAGCCCAAGATCGCACGGCCATTCGTCCCTCCAATACGTCTCTCAAAAGAATATCGGCGTGGAATTCAAGCCGATCCGGACGCCGGCCTCGGCGCCGGCCCTGTCGGCCGTCAGGCCCTCGCCGAGGCTCATGCCCACCGAAGCTTTGGCCTCGAGGCCGATGTCGGTCATGGAATCGCCGTCGAAGCTGAGGACGAGCCCGGCCCTGGCGGAAGCTTCGGCCGATACAAGCTTCCCGGCGTCAAGACCCGCCTCGGCGCCGATGAAGAGCGTCCCCGTCTTCTCGACGAAGTTCCATTCGAGTTCCACGGCGGCGGGGCCGATGTCCCCGGCGATGCTCACCGTCGTGCAATCGACGTGAAAAGAAACGACGACGAGATCGAGACCGAGGCCCGAAAAGGTGCACGGCACCTTGAAGTCCTCGAGCCTGAGCTCTCCCTCGATCGACTGGGCGGGCGGCGGCGCCTTCAGGCAGCTCTCGTGAGGGGCCAGCGCGGAGAACATGAAGAGCATCTGGTCGACGATCTGCGAATAGTTCGTGAGGACAGCGCCTCGGGCGCCGAGCCTGGTCTGCACCGCCTCCGCCGGGTCGGGGATGAAGCTGGCCCAGTGATTCACGGTCCGGTGATAGGCCAGGGCCGCGGCCTCCCAGGCCGGAGCGAACCGGGTGTAGGCTTCGGAGACGGCTTGGGCTTCGCCGTCGAAGGTCTGGGCGTGCCGGGCGCAAGCGCGGCGCTTGACCTCCTCGAGGCAGCGGCCGCGGAGCTTCGGCTCGAGCGTCCGGCACCTTTCTTCCTCGGCCAGCCCGGCCTGGTCGAGCTCGCCGCGTTTCTTCACGGCCTCCGTCCAGCGGGCATGGATGTCGTCGAGGAAACGTTCCCGCGATCCGCTGAGATGCTCGAGCCAGAGCTCGGCGTCACGCAGCCCTCTCTTCGCCTTGTCGGGCGTCAGCCGGAGGACCCGTGCGCCCGACCCCGGCGCCGCGGCCGCGGCTTCCAAACCGGAGGGCCGCGTTTGCGGGCCGAGCGGCAGAGACCGCCGGAGCTCCTCGTTCAAAGCCATGGCCCAAGCGGCTTTCTTTTTGCCTTCCGACTCCAGCGCCCGTCGGGCCGAGACGCATTCGGCGCTGTTGTCCGCCTGGACCATCGGCAGGCGGACCATGGCCTCTTTTCCAGCCTCATCGGCCAGGAAGGGGACAGGCGGAGGCGCCTTGGCCGCTTCGGCTTTGGCCGCGCCGCTTCGGCGCAGGGCGCGATCTACGTCTTTGAGCGCCTTGGCCGCGGCCGCCGTATAGGAGGCGTCGAGGGAGGCGTCGAGGTGCCGTCGGGCCGCCGCGAGATCGTTCCTTCGCATGGCCAGCCGGCCCAACGCGTAATTGGCCTGGGGATGGCCCGGAGCGATCTTGATGGCCCTGGCGAAGAGCTTCTCCGCTTCGGCGGAGCGGCCCTCGCCGAGCTCGGCCGCGCCCAGGTTGGACAGGACCATCGGGTTGTCCGGCGAAAGCTCATCGGCGTATCGGAGGAGAGGCCGGGCGCGTTGGTACTGGCCGAGGTTGTTGAGGACCGCGCCCAGGTTGTTAAAGGGCAGGAAATCGTCGGGCGCTATGACCGCGGCCTCGGCCAGAGCGAGCAGGGCGTCGCCGGGCCGGCCGGCGAGGAGCGAGACCAGGGCATAGGAATTGATGCCGTTGGCCGAAGGGATGTGGCGCAGGGTCTGACGGAACCGGTCGATCGCCGCCGGCTCGGCGTGTTGCCCGAGCCGAGCCATCAGGTCCGCGGCGATCTGTAAAGCCGCCGTTCTGAAGGACGGCCCGCCCCACGGCGCTGCGCCAGGCCGGCCAGCGCCGAGGGAGAGACACAGCAGCAGGCCAAGGAGAAGGGGGGCCCGCCTTCTGACATCAGGCCGATCGTCCATCTCCAATTGTCCCTCGCCTTGCGGTACAACTCCCTTTACCGACAAATGCTAGCACCGGAACTCGGCTTTTGTCAACGGACCGGCCGTACCGGCCGTACCCTTGAAACGGTCCGGCCCCGGTCGGTGTGGACGTGGAGGGCCGGTTGCGGCCGCGCGGGGGGTTTGCGATAATGGGGCCGCCCGATCACGAGCGCTCGGAGGGTGCCGATGGCGATCAAGCCCGATTTCAACAAGCTGCTCGTTCCTTTGATCCGTTACCTGGAAAAGGCCCTGGCCGTGGCCGTCCTGGTCAGCGTTCTCGTCTCGCTCGTCAAGGGCGGGATCACGTTGGCGGGGATGGACTGGGCCGCGAAGGAGACGTTCTACGAGCTCATTTACAGGGCCCTTCTGCTGGTCATCGGTCTCGAGCTCGTCCGGATGCTCATCACCCATAGCCTGGGTGCCGTCCTGGAGCTGCTGGCCTTCGTCATCGCCCGCAAGATGCTGAAGCCCGACCTGACGGCCGTCGATATCATCCTGAGCGTGACCGCATTCGTCGCTCTCCTCGCGGGACGGAAGTACCTCATGAGCCGTACCTGTTACGGACCGGGCGAGATCGGAGGGTACCCTGCCGACGCAGGCGGGGGGCCAGGACCGTCCGACCGCTAGGTCCCCGGAAAGGGACGCCGCTCCCTCAGGGCGGTCCCGGTGTGAGAGGCGGCGCAGGCCATCACTTCTGCCGGCGTTCCTTGAACGACGACCCGGCCGCCTTCGTCCCCTCCCTCGGGACCGAGATCGATGACGTGCCCGGCCCGGGAGATGAGATCGAGATCGTGCTCGACGGCCACGATCGTGTGCCCGGCGTCGAGAAGCCGGCTGAAGAGGGCGAGCAGGCGGTCGACGTCCGAGGGGTGGAGCCCGGTCGTCGGCTCGTCGAAAAGATAGAGAGCCGGGCCCCGGGACGGATCGGCGAGCTCGGCCGCGAGCTTGAGGCGCTGGCGCTCGCCGCTCGAGAGGGTGTCGAGCGATTGGCCGAGGGCGAGATAGCCGAGCCCGATCTCGGCGAGAAGGCCGAGCCCGGCCGCGACCTTGGGCAGGCTGGCCAGGACTTCTTTCCCCTGCGCCGCCGTCAGCTCGAGGACATCGGCCATGGTCCGCCCGGCGACGCGGACCTCGAGGACCTCGGGCTTGTAGCGGGCGCCGCCGCAGACCTCACAGGGCCCGAAGACGTCGGCCAGATGATCGAGGCTGACCGTCTTGCGGCCGGTCCCTCCGCAGGCCTCGCAACGGCCCTCGGGCGTCAGGAACGAGAAATGGGCCTTCTTGAAGCCCCGCGCCCGGGCGTCGTCCGAAGCCGCGTAGAGGTTCCGCACGGCGTCGAAAAGCCCGAGATAAGTGAGAGGGATGCTGGCGGCGCTCTCGGCCGGGGCCTCGATGCCGGCGGCGACGATCTTCGCGTAACGCTCGAGCCCGCGGATCTCGCGGCACATGACGGGACGTCCGGCCTCGGCCGAGGCCTGGATAACGTCGAAGACAAGGCTCGACTTGCCGCTCCCCGAGACGCCGGTCACGGCCGTCAGCGTGACGGAGGGAATGGCGAGATCGATCCCCCGCAGGTTATGGGCCCGCGCCCCTGAGATCTCGAGGCCCGGGCCGAAGGATGCCGGCAGGGCGCCGGGTCTTTTGGCCTTTCCCGCGAGATAGGGGCCGGTCACCGAGCCCGGCGCCCGCTCGATCCTGGCGGGGGAGCCGCCGGCGACGATCCGGCCGCCGTCGCGGCCCGCGCCCGGACCGAGATCGAGGACGTGGTCGGCGGCCCGGATGACATCGAGGTCGTGCTCGACGGCGACGACGGTGTTGCCCTCGGCCGCGAGGCCGCGCACGAGCTCGACGAGCTTGGCCGTGTCGCGGGGATGAAGGCCGAGCGTCGGCTCGTCGAGGACGAAGGTGACCCCGGTGAGCCGGACGCCGAGCAGGCCGGCCAGTCGCAGCCGCTGCGCTTCCCCTCCGGAAAGCGTCGCCGTCGGCCGGTCGAGGCTCAAATAGCCCAAGCCGACGTCGCGGATGAGGCCCAGCCGGCGGGCGATCTCGCCGCGCAGGGCGTCGGTGACGGCCGCGGCCCTCGGATCCATCGACCCGCGGCTGCTTCCGTTCGCGAAGAACTCCAGGCTTTGGGAAACCGTCATGGCCGAGAGAGAGGCGATGTTGAGGCCCCGGTAGGTGACGGCCAGCGACGAGGGTTTGAGCCGCGCGCCGCCGCAGGCGGGACAGGGATCGTCCTTCATCAGGACGCGCATGGCCTCGCCGCGGTGGTCGGCGTGCTTGCGGGCGTACTCTTCCTCGACCAAGGCGGCCAGCCCCTTCCACGGGCCCCTGAACTTGAAATCTCCGGCCCGGCGGCCGCGCTCGTAGGACCAGACGATGTCATAGACACGGCCGCCCGTGCCGTGGAGGGCGACCTGTTTCTCGGCCTCGGTGAGATCTTGATAGGGCTTGGCGAAGTCCATGCCGGCGGCGGCCCCGGCTGCTTTCAGTGCCGCCGTGAACTGGCCGTGCGGGTCGCCGTAGAAGCGTCCGGTCTTGGTCCCGTCCATGGCGCCTTCGAGGAGGGACTTGGCGGGGTCGGTGATGAGCCGCTCCGGGTCGGCCACAGTGATCGTTCCCAATCCTCTGCAGGCCGGGCAGGCCCCCTGCTCGTGGTTGAACGAGAACATCGAGGCCGTGAGCGTCCGGCCGGCGAGCTCCGGCGGCGGCGTCCCGGCGCGTGAGAAGAGCAGCCGGTAGTAATCGTGGATCTCGGTCATCGTCCCGACGGTCGAGCGCGGGTTCGCGGCCGCCGACGAACGGGCGACGGCGACCGGCGGGGTCAGGCCGCGGGCGGAGGCGAGATCGGCCCGGCCGCCCTTGTCGATGAGGGCCCGGACGTAGGCCGAGAAGCTCTCGATGTATCTTTGGCGCGAAGCCGCGAAGAGGGTGTCGAAGGCGAGCGAGGATTTGCCGCCCCCCGATGGGCCGCAGATCGCCGTGAACTTGCGGAAGGGGATGCGGACATCGATGCCGCGGAGATTATGGGTCGTAACGCCTTCGAGAATGATCGGTCCATCGGCCTCGACTCGGGCCGTCCGGCTCTTCGGGGCCGCCGTACGGCCCGTTTTGTTCTCCCGTAACGCCTTGCCCGTCAGCGAGTTAGAGC
>Ga0172364_10002007_pt1 | contig 16033 bp, 17 predicted proteins | sample LakKivSesite10cm_FD_114545 | JGI IMG/M metagenome (GOLD analysis project Ga0172364, IMG submission 114545) | Sediment microbial communities from Lake Kivu, Rwanda - Sediment site 10cm | ecosystem: Environmental > Aquatic > Freshwater > Lake > Sediment | place: Rwanda: Western Province, Lake... | reverse complement strand
CCCCTGCTCCGGCCATACCCCGCTATACTGTCTGTGCCAAATCACCTCTAACTGGAGCTGAAGGAGAAGCCGAGGCTGGAGGTTGGTGGGGGCCTGAACTGAAGAAAGCTGGTTTTGATGCTCTTATTATAAAAGGAAGCTCTTCTACCCCGATATATCTTTGGATTAAAGATGGAAAAGTAGAAATTAAAGATGCCACTCACCTTTGGGGGGAAAATACTGGCACCGCTCAAAAGATAATTAGAAAAGAATTAGCCGATGATAAGATAAGGATTGCCCAGATTGGTCTAGCCGGAGAAAACCTGGTTCGTTTTGCCAATATTGTAAACGAACTGAAACACTTTAATGGCCGAAATGGTCTGGGAGCAGTGATGGGTTCTAAGAAACTAAAAGCTATTGCGGTAAGAGGAACTAAATCACTTAAGATCTACAATAAAGAAAAGGTTAAAGAAATAGCCAAGCAGATTAGCCAAAGGATTATGGATAACCCCCTAAGTCGAGATCTTCGGGAATTAGGTACGCTGGCAGTGGTCCGCCCTTTTTACGAAGCGGGTTGCCTGCCTTCCTATAATTGGACTACCGGTTACTTTAAAGAAGGAGAAAACCTTACTGCCGAGACCTACAATAAAACTATCTTACAGAAGACTGTAGGCTGTTATGCCTGCCCTATTCGCTGTAAACGGGTAGCAGAAGTAAATGAATCAGATATTAAAGTTGACCCCCTCTATGGAGGTCCAGAATATGAAACCATTGTCTCTTTAGGTTCTATCTGTGGTATTTCTGATTTGAAATATATTGCCAAAGCCAATGAACTTTGCAATAAATACACTATGGATACCATCTCTACTGGGATGACTATCGCCTTTGCCATGCAATGCTATCAAGCAGGTCTCCTAACTAAAAAAGATACCGAAGGTATAGAGCTCATCTTTGGTAATAAAGAAGCAATGCTTAAGATGATAGAAAAGATTGCTCATCGAGAAATAGGCTTGGGAGATCTCCTTGCTCAAGGTTCTTATATTGCGGCCCAAAGGATCGGAAAAGGAGCTGAAAACTTCATTCACCAGGTAAAGGGTCAGGAAATTCCTATGCATGACCCCCGAGTAAAGACCGGAGTAGGGCTATCCTATGCCTTGGCTGATTATGGGGCAGACCATATGAAGGCACCTCATGACCCCTTCTTTAAGGATAAAGATTCAGTGGGTATAAAAGAGATGAGAGGATTAGGAATCTTAGAACCAGTTTCTCCGACTGACCTGAGCAAGAAGAAAGTAACACTCTTTAAGTTATTAGATATCTACTGGTCCTTATTTAATATATTAGGGGTCTGTGACTTTGGTTATGTCCCTCGCAGTGTAGGTACTTTGGAAGAGCTATTAGAGATTATTCGTTCTGCTACCGGATGGAGAACCACCTGGTTTGAATTGATGAAAATAGGAGAACGCTCCATTAATATGGCCCGTATCTTTAACTTAAGAGAAGGGTTTATTTCTCAGGATGATACCTTACCTGAAGTCTTCTTTAAAAATTTTCAAGGTGGCCCCTTAGATGGTCAAGGTGCAATTAATAAAAAGAATTTTAAAAAGGCATTAAAATTACGCTATGAGCTGATGGGCTGGGATGATGATACCGGGGTTCCTTCCTATGGTAAATTACTCGAATTAGGTCTTAGTTGGCTTATTGATGAGGTCAAAGATAAAAATGATTAAGGTAAAGATTCTGTTTACAGGTTATTTAAAGAATAAGTTTTTAACAGATACCATAGAATTAAACTACGAAAAGCCGGTAAGGGTTCATACAGTTTTAAAAGAGGCTAAGATCTCTCCTGCGGATGTTTGGATTATCAAAGTAGAAGATTCGATTGTAAAAGAAGATTATCTTCTTACTAAATCTAATGAGGTTAAACTATTCCCGGTTATCGGAGGGGGTTAAAGGGTATTGGTCATTTAAGAGGTTCTGAACTGTTTTTACCGAGAAGAGGCAGAAAGGGAATTTTCTAAAAGTATAAATTTTAGATTGTTTAATTCTTTCTTCCTCTTCTTCTAACTCTTCACTCAGCTTATATTTTAAGGGATTTACTTTTTCTCCAATGAGATTATTTATATCTTTTATTTCTACAGAAAAAAATTGTTTTTCGATAGGCGAAAGGGTTCCTTTAATTTTTTTTATTAGCTCAACTTTTTTCTTGGCTAAATTCTTAATCTGATTTGCCTCTTTTTCTGAGATAGAAAGTTCATCAATATATCTTTCCGGATTAAACTCCAGATCTCTTATCTTTTTCTTTAAGATAGATATTTTAAAATCAGATGATTCGAAGGAAGATTTAAAATCAAGGTATAAAGTACAAGAAATGACTAAAAATTGAGGAGGCTCAACTTTAAAAAATTCCTTAATGATTTCATCAGTTACTACCTCATATTTAGCTCCCCCCAGTCCATGAATGAAGAGGTCAGAGATGAATAAACGATTGTACATAGTAAGCATTAGAGCCTTAGGCCTTATCTTTAATCCCTTTTCCTTGAGGATAGTTTTTAGTGAAAACAATAATTTTGGGCTGTCTTTTTCCATCAGGAATATTTTGCCATAAGAATCATTATAGAGATAAATTTTTTCTTTATCTTTTAGGAGGTAGATTTTTCTTCGATTATCTCTGTCTCCCCAGATCCAGAAAGGAGTCTCGATAAGATTTTCTTTAACCATTAGATTGGAAGAAGGGTTTGCTCGGTTTCTGATATTAAATGACTTTCTATATTCATCCAATTTATCATTATAAATTTTAGAAAAGGACTCAATGTTCTTAACGATTTCTAAAAAGAAAGATAAAAATTCATCACTATTACAGATTTGAGAAAAGAGAAGTTCCAGATATAGGGGGGTGATTTCATTTTCGTAAAGTCGTCGAGATAAGCCAAGAAATTTTCCTAAATTACTATCTTTAAAATTTTGACCGCATAGATAAAAAGAATTTTCCAAACATTGTGAAAAATTGATAAAATTGTTTAAGATGTTTTTATTTTCCAAAGATTTGAGTTTACCGATAATATCTTCAGTAAATTTATTGATGAACTCAAGAGAGGGGAGAGGATATTCCTCAAAAGGGAGACCATAGAAAGTAGATAAAAAATTAATCTTTTCCAATTTTAAATCTCCCGAGTTATAAAGAATGGGCAAAAATAAAGAAAGGTCTTTGCAGATATCAGTATCCAGAATAATATTCAACCCCATACATTTATATTTATCTAAATGAGGAGATTTTAGGAGTTCATTTAAAAAGATATTTTTTATCCATATCCCGGGATGGAAGAATACCGGTTGATGGCCAGTTTGGATAATAAATTGCGGGGCAAAATTTATTATTTCTTCAATATGGGGGTCAAATTTAGAGCTAAATTTTAAAGCCTGTTCCAAAATATTTTTTCGAACCTTTTCTCGCACTAGCTTAAAAGGCTGATTAAGGATTTTAAATGAATACTGACTAAAGATCTTTTTATTTTCTTCTAAAAAAGAGGGGATTTTATCCCATAGGGGTAAGAGGAAAATCTGCTTATTTTGAGGAATCTTAAGGCATATTTTTTTCATTTATAAAAGTGCCTCAATATCTTTAATAGCAATCTCTTCCCGGGAAATAAAGGGTTCAGCATACTCTGTACCAATAATGCTCCCCCAGTAACGGTTAGAATTTAAAAGCCAATCAAATAATTGACTATCTTCAGGAGATGAACCAAATTGAGATTCATAGCATCTGATTGCTTCAATCTTCATTTCCATTACTTTACTTATATCCATAACGAAAGAAGGTTTGATATTTAGTTTAAGATGAGAAGAGATATAATAATATATTTTTTTTGTATAAAAGGGCTTCCCTTTCATTTCTGTTTTGGTAAATTTTCCGTAGAAACGGGCAGCATCACATATTTTGGAAGCAGCAATATGGTCCGGGTGGGTATCTATCCAATAGGGGGCAAAGATAATATCAGGGCGAAGAGTTCTAATGATTTCAGCTAATTCCTGGCGAACTTCTATTTCATCCTGGAGATAGCGATTGGGGAAATCAAGAGTAACTCTTTCTTCTATTCCCAATATTCGGCTTGATTTTAGACTTTCTTTTTTTCTTATCTCGGGATTTCCCTGAGGAGTAGGCTCTCCATCGGTTAAATCTACTATAGTAACTTGATGGTCCGCCTCAGTAAATTTTAATATTGAGCCACCCATCCCTAATTCCACATCATCAGGATGTGGGCCGACAGCTAATATATTAAGCATTTTTTCACCTCATTATCGATAATTTTTTGGTAATATTTTAATCTTGTTTCAGGATTATCCAGGTAATTTCCAAAAGTACGATTTTTATCTTTATAAACCATACTTACCGGCAATTCCTTTACGGTTAAATTATTTTTATAGGCCTGGATCCATAGCTGAAGAGGGAAGCCATATCCTTTTTCGGTTAATTTTAATTTTTTTAAACTTTCCACTCGATAGACTTTAAACCCACAGAAAGAATCGGTTAGACCGTAGCTAGTTACCTGATTAATCAGCCTAGTGATTTTACGATTAATTATATATCGGTCTTTAGGTGGAGTATCAGTTTGTTTCTGGAAAGATAGATAACGAGAACCTGACACTATATCAATCTTTTCTTTTTTAATTTCTTTAAAGAATTGAGGGATTAATTCTGGCTCATGTTGTTCATCACAGTCCAAAGTCAGAAGGTATTTATAATCATTATTTCGGGCAAAATTAATTCCGTCAATCAAAGATTTGCCATACCCTTCGTTCTTTAAATGATTTATAATAATCAGTTTCCCTTTAATTTTGGAGCAAGAAGCAATCTCCTCAACGATATTTTTGCTTTCATCAGTGGAGCCATCATTGATCACCAAAAGGTCCTCTGAAGAGTATTTTCTTACCTCTCTCAAAACATTAAAAATATGTTTTTGTTCATTATAAATAGGGATAACCATAAGACTATCTGTTTTTGGTTGATTATTCTTATTATTCATAAAAAAGTCTTTTTTAGTATAATTTATAAATTCCCCAAAACTGCCCGGGCAATAGAGAAAGAATGGTCATTTATTCTTTTAAGGATATTAATTAAATCAAGATGCACACCACTGGTCTTTTGAGAGAGCTCTACTCCAATATTTAGTCGGTTAATATGAGTTTTGCGTAAGTTTATTTCCAAAACATCAATATCTTCTTTTTGGTCAACTACTTTTTGTGCCATCCTCCGGTCTTGGAGAGCAAAAGCACCTATGGCACAGCGAAGATTATTATATATTTTTTGGTGCATCTTTTTAATCTCTTCTAACCCTTTCTCAGAAAATATAAGACTATGATCAATCTTTTTTTCTACCAAAGGAATCAAATTTTTATCAATCAAGTCCCCGATATGCTCGAGGTCATCTACAATATATAATAACTTAAATACTTCTTGAGAATTTTCTTCGGAGAGAACATCAAAACTTATTTTAGTTAAATATCTGGTAATCTCTCGTGAAAGATTATCTACAATCATATCTTGCTGGTCAATTTTGCCCAGTAATTTTTCATCATTATTAAGGAAAACTTGCATAATGCCTAATACCATTTCTTCAACAGTGTTAGAAATGCGCAATATCTCTTTACTGGCAAGATAAAAGGCAATTTCGGGAGTTTTAAGGGCACCGGCATCTAAAAATTTTGGTCTTTGTAAAGAATCTACTTCCTCTGTCCTGGGAATAATTTTTTCTAAAAGTTTGGCGAATCCTTCAGTAAAGGGTAGAAAAATTAGGGCATTGCCAACAATGATTAAGGCATGGGCATTTGCAATCTGTCGAGGTAGATTTATAGAAGTCTTTTGCACCAGATAAATTATTGGGGTAGTAAGCAGGAAAAATATAATCACCCCACTAAACTTAAATAGTAAGTTAGCCCAGGTAACCCTTTTTGCACTTCTGGTAGCCCCAATACCGGCAAAAAGGACAGTAGAACAGGAACCTAAATGTGAACCCAGGATTATGGGAATAGCCAGATTAAGAGATATGAGTCCTTGCATAGCAAGGGAAATGGTTAAGCCCATAGTTGCGGTACTGCTTTGAATTAGGGCAGTAAATAGGGTAGAGGTTAACAAGGCTAATAAAGGCAAGCGTTCTAAATTAGTAAGTGTTCCTTGAAAAAGCGGGTGATTTTTTAAAGGGGAGACTGATTCTGACATCACTTTCATTCCTAAAAAAATGAAACCTATACCTAACAAGATATTCCCAATAAATCTTTGTTTCCTCTTTTTCCCCAAAAGTTTTAAAGCAAATCCAAGAACAATTATTAAGAGAGCATAATCAGATATCCTAAAGGCAATTATTTGAGTTGCTATGGTTGTGCCCATACTGGTTCCAAGCAAAATGCCTAAGGTCTGACTCAGGCTCATAATACCTGTATTTACTAAACTTACTAACAAAGTTGAGGCAGCGGTGCTACTCTGGATAGTAAAGGTAAGGATAATACCGGTGAACAAAGCGATTAATTTATTTTTAGATAAAGTAGATAGGGTTTGTTTCAGCTTGTTCCAGAAAGTATTTTTTAAACCTTCACTGGTAATTTGCATCCCATATAAGAATAGAGCCAATCCGCCAACCAAGCCAATTAGAATAAAAAACATATTGTTTTTTCTCCCCGTTTAAATTTTTATTAAAAATATAGAAGACATTTATTATTTAATAATATATCCTATACTCTTATCTATAGCCGATTTTATCTCTTCAATCTCCATCTTTTGTACTTCTTTAGCAAAAGGTTCCAAGGAGATATCCCCATTATAGCCCAGTTTAAGTAGTAATTCTATCTGTTCCTTGCTTTTAAGTCTATCCTGGGCGGATACTAAAATACGGTGATTATCTCTATATTGTTCAGTTGGAATAACACTTTCTACTCCAGAAATATGTACTAATCCAGTATAAGAAAGGTCATATTTATTTTCTATTGTATCAAATGTATCAGGACCGATGTAGTGATGGAAAGTATCATGGACAATTTTGTAATTAGGACAACCTACCTCTTTTATAGCGTTCATAGCTGTAACTAATGAGCTGAGTGAGCTTTCTTTAAATCCCAGAGGTTCCACATAACCCAACAAATTACTTTCTTCAAATAACGGAGCGAACGATTTTAATGCTCCTACAGTTTCTTTAAAGATCTCCTTTGAATCCCTTCGGTCATTAACCTCGTTATTAGGGCATAGTACGATTGCTTTACACCCTATAGATAAAGACAGATTAATTAATTCTTTTAATTCTTTTATTGCCTGAGGCAAGACAGCACCCAGATTAAATTTTTGTAGAGCGTTAATAGTAAGTATCTCTATGCCATACTTTTTTAATAAATCTTTAATTTCTTCTGGGGAATAAGTATCAATTACTCCTTTTTTAGGGAGGTCGTTTCGTAATTCTACCTTATACAGACCTAAGTCTGCGGTAAATTTAAAGAAATCTTCTAAGTTCAAATCCGGGTAGATTATTCTATTTAGACTAAATTTTGATCTTTCCACCATCCTATTCTCTTCTCTCCCTTTTTATATTTTAATAGTTTTATAAACTAAGATAAATTACGTGTAACTAAGTTTTTAGGAATATTTTTCTCGAGTAATTTTCTTATTTTTTATTATATTACCCTAAAGGAATAAATTTGTAAACGAAGCATAACATAAATGTTTTAAAAAGTACTTATTTAGAAATTTCAGATAAGCACATATAACGCTATATATGGGATAAAGCATGCCTTTCTTATTCCCACTGAAAACCGTAAACCAAGAACCGAAAACTATTTTTTAAAAAAGAAGGACTTTTAATAATTTTATGGAATATAATTATAAATTAAAAAGACGTCTTGGTTTAATTTTTAAAGAAAGGAATTTAGGAATATGAAAAAATATTCTTTAGGAAAGACAGGAATTATGGTAACTGAGTTGTGTTTTGGTGCATTACCCATAGGGCCTTTACAGGCAAATATTTCTTTAGAAAATGGGAAAGCTGTAGTTAATCATAAATTATGCCTTCTGTGTGGGTATTGTAACCCAGTATGTCCTGAGTTTGCTATTAGGATAATTTAAGGTCTGTCAAGGGGACGGTCCTTCTGACAATATAATACCACGGTAGTTTCTTTTATTTCGGCTGATAATCTGATAAAATTATTATATGAAGACACTTCCTCAATTTCTAAAAAAATATTTTTGGGATGTAGATTTTTCTAAATTAAATGAAGAAATATATACTTCATTTATTATTGAAAGAATTTTAGAAGAAGGGGACGAAAAAGCAGCAAGGTGGATGAGAGATAATTTTGACCTTAATCAGGTAAAAAATGTGCTTTACAATTCTAAAAATCTTTCCCCCAAAAGTGCTAATTATTGGCAATTTATTTTTAATCTAAAGAGAGACAAAATTTTATGCCTCAGAAAATCATTTCAAAAAAAACAAAGGATAATTTGGAAATACTAACCAGCGAGGGGATGCTGAAAACTTTTTATTTGGCTGGTGGAACAGGTGTAGCTTTACAATTAAGGCACCGTTTTTCCCTTGATTTAGATTTCTTTACTAAAAAAGATATTGCTACTAAAACCTTAATTCAAAAAATTAAAACTCGGGGCAAATTCTCCATAGAAAGAGAGACAGAAAATACTTTAATTGGGATATTTAACGGAATCCGGGTAAGCTTTTTAAAATATGATTACCCCCTGCTTTTTGACCTTAAACAAATAGAAGGGATTAGAATCGCAGACCTCAGAGATATAGGTTGTATGAAAATTGATGCTATTTCCTCCCGCGGAATGAAAAGGGATTTCGTTGACTTGTTTTTTATCTGTAGAGAAGTAATCTCTCTAAAGAACCTTCTAAGTTTATTTAAAAGAAAATACAAAAGCGTAAATTACAATATGATGCATATTTTAAAAAGCTTAGCGTATTTCGAAGATGCCGAAAATAATCCAATGCCAAAGATGATAGTCTCTGCTTCCTGGCAAGAAATAAAAAATTTTTTCAAAAAAGAAATTAAAAAGATTAATAACAAATAGGAATGCATCCTATTTTTTAGAGGTTAGTCAAATGTCATCAGTAGAAATTTACGATATGATGGATGAAATCGATGAATACTTTGTCGGAACTTGTACTCATGTTAATGACATATCAGAGCATATGCTAAGGGAAGAAATAGATACCTTTGCCAAAAGACGGATTGCCTGGCTTCAAAGAATGTATGAAAAAGGCTCGCGGGTGAAGATTGCTTCAACTGATAATGATCAAGTTGGATTTTTGCATATTATGCCTATAGAAATTTGTCCCTGGGGTCCGATTGGACAGGATCTAATGGTTATTCCTTGTCTGACTGTTATAGGAAAAGCAAAAGGTAGAGGGATAGGACGAGCCTTGATTCACTCAGCTGAAGAGGAGGCGAAACGTCAGGGTCGTAAAGGTTTAATAACCATAGGATACTACCATAATCACTGGTTTATGCAGGCTCTATTTTTCGAGAAGTGTGGCTTTTCAATGATAAAACGTAAAGGTACGATAGCTATTCTAGGGAAATTCTTTGAGGAATCTGTAGAATCCCCCCACTTTCTGGAACCAAACTTCCAGTTTAAGCCTATAGCAGGCAAAGTAGTGGTTGATCTTTTCTGGAATACCTTCTGTCCGACAAGTGACATAGAGGCACAACGAGTCCGTGAGGTTACTGCAGAATTTGGCGAGTTAGTAGTAGTTCATGAATACTGTGCAGACGAAAGATCAATTCTTTCTCGTTATCAAATTCCTCGCGGAATATTTATAAATGGCAAGGAGATATGGTGGGGTCATGAAGCCCCCAAAGAGGGTATCCGAGAAGCCATTTCTCAAGCCTATAAATTAAATAAATAGGGACACATCCTATTTTATAATAAATCCTTCTGTGCTAACTTCAGATCACCGAGAAAGTAAAAAAGGATTCAAATTAAGAGGATATAGACAGAAGATGAGAAAAGCATATCTTCATCAAAAGAATATCAAAAAGAACTTGAAGAGAGTTTAAAGAGGCTGTGTGAGAGATATGGAATTAAAAACAGAATTGCTTAAAAGCGGATATACGGTATACTTCGCTTACATAAACGCCTTCAGCAACTTCTTTTATCCGCAAAATGTTAGGTAAAATTGGTTTAGCTATTACTTTACTAAGTACGATTTTTAGGTGTGGTTATGATGACAAGTAAGCACTATGAAGAATTTATGAAGATGGCAATTGAAGAGGCTAAAACCTCTTTAAAAGAGGGGAATAAAGGGTTTGGAGCAGTAGTGGCTAAAGACGGAAGAGTAATTGCAAGTGCGCATGATACAGAGGTTACGGATCAAGATCCCATAGCTCATGCAGAAATAAATGCAATAAGAAAGGCTTCGAGAAACTATAGAAAAGACCTAACCGGTTGTCTTATCGTTTCAACTCACGAACCATGTCTCATGTGCGCGGGATCAATAATTTGGTCAAATATTTCTGAAGTAATATATGGAGTGTCTATAAGAGACTCGATAAAAGCTGGAAGAGACATGATAAATTTAAGTTGCAAGGAAATTATTAAAAGGTCGAATGCTGAGATTAATATACATAATGGTATTCTTAAGAAAGAATGCCTAAAACTTTATAATAATGATATAAGAAAGTTAGTAAGAAAATTTCGAACTACAAAGAAATCTGATTGGACGATCATAGAAGAGGATCTTCTTAATAAAAGGATGCAGTGGTTTGAGAATAATAAAACAATGATATGTAAGTTAAAAGGTAATGATCTTGAAAAGGCATATCATTTGATTCTTATGAAGATAGGTATAAAAAGTAGCGAAGCACCCATAGTGAAAAAGTCAGAAAATAAAATTATATTTCATTCTAAAAACTACTGTCCATCTTTAGAGACTTGTATTATTCTAGATTTAGATACAAGAGAAGTTTGTAAAGAAATCTATGAAAGACCAACTGAAGACTTAATTAGAAGACTAAATCCCAAATTGAGATTTACTAGAAATTATGAGTGTATTAGACCTTACTCAGATTACTGTGAAGAGATTATTACATTAGAAAAGTAAACATTTACTTGCTCCATCTTAAAGAGATGAAAAGAAAATAAATAGATTATAGAGAAGGATGATTTTATGAAAATTAGGGCTTACAAATGCAAATAGATATAAAAAAATTAAAAAAAAGTAAATTGTATTCTGAGGAGCTGGGTATTTATTTAAAGGAAAATAATGATAAAGAAATTTTTAAATGGTTTCTGGCCAGTATTCTCTTTGGAGCCAGAATTTCAGAAACAATTGCTAAAAATACTTATCAAACCTTCGAAAGATATAATCTTTTAGAGCCCAGAAAGATATTAAAAGCGGGCTGGGGTTTTTTGGTAAACCCGATTATGAGAGAGGGTGGTTACGTGCGTTATGATGAAAAGACCTCTGCTCAAATTTTAAGAAATTGTGAGACCCTCCTTCAGGAATATAGAGGAAGTTTGAAAGAATTGCATAAAGAAGCAAAAAATAGTAAAGATTTAGAAGATAAATTAACCAATTTTTATGGTATTGGTCCTATAACTACCAATATCTTCCTTAGAGAATTGAGGCCTTTCTGGGAAAAAGCCAATCCAGAGCCATTACCAAATGTAAAGAAGATTGCCCAAAAATATGAGATAAACTTAGACAAATACAATAGAAAAAGTATGGCATTTATTAGAATTGAGGCAGGTTTAATAAGGTTGAGAAAGGAAATAAAAAATTTTAAATAATAATGAATGCAGTTATACTGCAGGAGTTAACAGGCTTATGTTCCTGTCTTTTGGCAGATCTGCAGATTGGTAGCTCGGAAGATTGAGTAAGCTCGCATCTCGCATCTATATCTTCCAACTGGAAACTGGAAACCGACAACTGAAAACTTTTCTTTCAGAAAAGCAGGATTTCCCCAACCTTTTGTCGTATTATTAACTGGTATTTAAATAAATTTTAAAAAATAATAATTTTTTCAATAATTTCTGCCATACTGGATTCTGGTAATGGGCAGCTCTGCCGAAGTCCTTGTCCCCAAGAGCCTTTGCCAGGAAATACAGGAAGAGATTTCCGGAATGAAAAAAAGATATAATAAAAAATAAATTAGGATGAGGGCCGAAAAAATAAAAGCAATGATGTATGTTAAAGAGAAGGGGAAGGAACACCACATTGTATAATTATAAAACAAACAAGCCAAAGGAGACACAAAGAGGACATAAAAGAGACACAGTCTCCACAGTGATGTTCCAAAGACCAGAAACTGTGGAGAAAATTATAGATTTAATAAAAAATAATCCTAAAATAACAACAACTGAATTGGCAGAAATACTTGAAATTACCATGAAGGGGTGTTGAGTGGAATCTGGCTAAGCTAAAAGAGAAAGGTATCATTAAAAGAATTGGTCCTGCAAAAGGCGGCCATTGGGAGGTTATTAAGAAATAAAAGATGAAGAATAAAGAAAAGATACCAATGAGAAACCAAAAAAAATTTTAGGAAAGATGGATAGAGCTATGAATATAAATGAAATATTAAAAGGTACAGAAAATACCACTATTGAATTTAAAGAAAAGATCAATGAATCAATATTTAACACTATTTCAGCTTTTGCTAATAAAGATAGTGGAATTATATATATCGGTATATCAGACAAAAAAGAGATAAAAGGACTTGAATACACCAATAATCTGCTTGGGGATTTAACTAATAAAATAGTAAATCGGCTGGGGATACATCCCCAAATAGACTGTATTAAAGTTGATAAAAAAGATATACTTCAAATAAAGGTTAAGAAAAGTACCCTGCCTGTATCCTATAAAGGCAAATATTATACCCGGGTTGGAAATACTACCAGAGAGATGCAGGGAGAAAAATTAAGATCCTTTTTTATAAAAGGTACGAATTGGGATGGGCTTACCGGAGATTATGGTTTAGATGAAATTGACCCCGAAACTGTCAGAAAATTTATCCGTATGGCATCAAGAAATGGAAGATTAAAAACTGCAGATGAAAATGAAGATATAAAAACTATTTTTGAACAACTAAAACTTATTATCAATGGTAAATTAACTAATGGAGCAATAATGCTTTTTGGTAAAAACCCTCAGAAATATTTCATTAATGCATTAGTAAGAGTAGGACGATTTAAAGATGAGACTACAATTATAGGTGATAGACGAATAGAAGGGAATCTATTTAAACAAATAGAAGAAGCCGAAGAAGCAATAAAAAATTTCATAAATGTAAGATATGAGATAACCGGAGAGCAATTGACTAGGAAAAATATCTGGGATTATCCTTTAGAGGCAATTAGAGAGGCACTTATAAATGCTGTAATTCATAGAGATTATTTCAGATACAATGTACAAACTCAGATTAAAATATTTAATGATTGGATATGGTTCTTTAATATTGGAGGACTTCCGGAAGGAATAACCCTTAAACAATTGAAGACTACCCATCCCTCAGTTGCCAGGAATCCTCTTATTGTCCATATATTCTATCTTGCTGGATTAATAGAGGAATATGGTTCTGGGATTGGAAGGATTATGAACTCCTTAAGTGATGCCAATCTACCTGAGCCTGAATTTAAGGAGGAATTCAGTGGATTTTCTCTCTATATGAGAAAAGATTATTATACCGAAGAAAGACTTAAGGAAATGGGACTTAACGATAGACAGATCAAAGCTGTAATGTATGTAAAAGAAAAAGGGAAGATTACCAATAAAGAATACCAAGAACTTAATAAAATATCAAAACCCACTGCAACACGAGACTTAGAGGGTCTTGTAAGAAAATCCATCTTAGAAAAAATAGGAATTACAGGGAAAGGTACTTTCTACAGGCTTAAGGGCTCGCAAAGGGCTCGCTAAGGACTCAGAAATAAAAAATAGGAAATAATTTTGTCAAGAAGCAGTCTTCTAACACACAAGAAGATAACCTATTAAAAACTTGCTCTTTGCACCTTGCAACTGACTAACCACTAACTGACTAACTAAATTAATTGGTTAACTAATATATAAAATATAGGTGAATTTTATTATGCTATCACAAGTCTATCCCTGGAGGAGATACTGGGCAAGATTATTTGATATTACCTTTATCATGCCCATCTATATATTTATAATTGCCCTATTCTCCCCGGGACTCAATTACAGAATAACCCGAATGGATAGTTTTATTGGTGGTATATTACTGTTACTATTTTACCTGATATTCTTCGAGCCGATGATGCTGTCCTCATTCGGTACTACCCCCGGGAAATCTTTACTGGGGATAAGAATACGCGACTTATCTGGAAAGAAGATTTCTTATACCAAGGCAATGAAAAGAGGATTCTTTGTCTGGTTAAATGGTATGGGGATAGGAATTCCTCTTATTGCATTTTTTACTATGATAATTGCTTATAACAGATTAAAGAGAAATGGAATAACCAGTTGGGATGAGAAATGTGGAATCAACGTAATACACGACCAATTAAGTATTTTCAGGGTCATTTTATTTGTAACCATATTTATTTTCTGTTTATTTATATTAGCTGGATTTATGAGTAATTATTAGGACAATAAATGACTAACTACCTTCTTTATATAAATTTTTACTTTAAAAGTTTATGCAAAGAGACTCAGAAAGAAATTATTTGGATGAAGAAAAGATATAAATAGAGGATTTTTAAAACTTTTATCGAATATAACTGAGACAAGTAAAAACATATATGTTATGTTTTATATGTATTAAGAATTAACGGAAAAGGTTGTTACGTTTAATTAAATTTAAATAGAGTAGAATGGAGAATTAATATGAGCAATAAAATATTTTTAAAAAGGGAAACACTAAAGATAATTAACGATAATATTTTGAGTACAAGAAAAATCTCAAGCGAAGAGATAGATTTAATCATTACTTCCCCTCCGTATAATTTAGATATTAAATATAATTCTCACAATGATACACTTTCTTACAAAGAGTATTTAAACTTTAGCAAAAAGTGGATATCTCGATGTTTTAGATGGCTCAAAGATGATGGAAGATTTTGCTTAAACATTCCATTAGATAAAAACAAGGGGGGGCAACAGAGTGTGGGAGCAGACTTAACTGCACTTGCCAAAAAGGTAGGTTTTAAATACCACTCAACAATAATATGGAATGAGGGAAATATTTCAAGAAGAACGGCATGGGGATCGTGGCTCTCTGCTTCTGCTCCTTACGTTATCGCTCCGGTAGAGTTAATTGTGGTTTTTTATAAAAAATATTGGAAAAAAACAAGCGGTAGCAAAAAATCTGATATAAGTAAAAAAGAATTTATGGAATGGACAAACGGTCTATGGACTTTTTCTGGGGACAGCAAAAAAAGGGTAGGTCATCCTGCTCCGTTTCCCATCGAATTACCAAAAAGATGTATAAAATTATTTAGTTATATTGGTGACACTATATTAGACCCTTTTATGGGGAGTGGAACTACTTTAATTGCTGCTTATCTAAATAATAGAAAAGTAATAGGAATCGAATTTGATAAAACATATTGCGAACTTGCTAAGAGAAGATTAATCAAAGAAGCACTAATAAATGAAAAAGAATTATTTTAAGGGTGGTAGAAAATAGAACATGAAAAAAACTATAAGTGAATTAATTCTTGAATATTTTAAGATGAATCCCAATAAGAATTTACCTCATGGTCCAGTTGTGGATTGGGTAACAGAACAGTGGTTAAAAAAGCATAGCACTCCTCCAAGAGACCCCTGGAGAGGGATAAGAAAATTACATCAAGAAGGCATACTCATAAAAGAGGAAAAAGGAGTTTATAAGTATGACCCTAATTATATTAACAAAATTGAATTACAGGATTTTTCGCAAAGTATTAAAAAAGCAATACTAAAAAGAATGAAAATTAGAAGAGAAATAGAAATTAATCTTTTTATATTCATTCGTTTCTCCTCTTAAAAAATAAAATTCCCAAAAAACCAGCCAACTAATGTACCAAGGACAACAATAAGGGGAACATAGACGAGCACTT
>Ga0172364_10002005_pt1 | contig 16036 bp, 11 predicted proteins | sample LakKivSesite10cm_FD_114545 | JGI IMG/M metagenome (GOLD analysis project Ga0172364, IMG submission 114545) | Sediment microbial communities from Lake Kivu, Rwanda - Sediment site 10cm | ecosystem: Environmental > Aquatic > Freshwater > Lake > Sediment | place: Rwanda: Western Province, Lake... | reverse complement strand
GAGCTGGGCGCCCTACGGATCCGAGATCGTCTTCACGAGCGACCGGGACGCCAACCTCGAGATCTACCGCATGGACGCGGACGGGTCCCCGGTCCTGCGGCTGACCAACAACAGCGCCGCCGACGTGAACCCCTTCTGGGGCACGTTTGGGTGGATTCTGATGCCGTAGACGGCAGCTGACACCGCGAGGAGAGTCCGCGCCACGGGCGCGGACGCTCACTCTGCTGACAGAGGCAGGCTCCGTTCAACGAGCTTTGGCTACGAGACACATCCTCACCGGATCGTGACACGAGCCGCCTGACGTCGCCGGAAACTCATGCCGGAACGTAGGGCCGCGTCGCCCTCGTATGCGCGCTCTCACATCCCGCGACACAGAAAGGCTTCTGTTGCGGAAGTTCGAGTCCCCCGGACTGGAGCCTGGGGGACCGATCCGAGAACGCGCGTGACCGTCGCGGAGTGGTGACGGATGACGATCTGCCCCGCCAGCAGCGCTCGGAACCATCCCGCCGGCGGAGTCCGAGTCGCTGTGCGACCAGCGGCAGGCGAGCCCGGCCGCGGTGGCAGGACTCAACTAATCCACCCTCCGGGAAACCCGGGGCGGTTCACAGAGGCTGTCGGCAGCACGGCTCTCCACGCTATCGAAACGCCATGGCCCCGCAGGTTCGTGCCGCTTTCCCGCGGGTGTCGTTCCTGTAGCTACGGCAAGTCTATGTGAGTCTCGGCGACAGAGTCACGACATGCGCACTTGCGCAAACCGCCTCCTCGTGGCGGTACAGACCGGCGGGCGTGCTCTCACGGTCCAATCGTGATCATGATCTGTGCGGATGCTGATGCCGTGGTCCCGTCGGAGTTCATCACGTCAAGCCGGACTGGGTGCGAGCCTGCTGTGCTGAAGTCCCAGGACGTCTCGCTTCCGCCGGGGCCGAGGAAGTTGTCGATGAACCACTGTGCGCTTGGCACACCGGTGTCAACGCTGCTTCTCGCCGCCGACAGCTGCACCGTCACGGTTTGACCGCTCGCGATCGTGAGGTTGAGCGTCCCATTCTCATACGCCGTCCTGCCCTGCGCGGACATGGTCAGGCGTGCGACGGGTGGAGCCGAACTTGACTGGGGGATTGTGCACGTCCTGCCGGCAGCCACGATCGTTCCTGAACGTTCGGGTCCCGGATTCATGTCAACTGTATACCCCACGTCCCCGTTCCCGGTGTAGGTGCTCCCAGTCGTGACGTGGATCCATGAATCGGAGGCCACAGCTTGCCATTGGCAGCCAGCGCTTGTCCGGACACAGATGACTCCGCTGCCACCTTGTGCAGCTACTCGAGACGCGGTCGTGGGCCCGACCTCAAATGTGCATGGATCAGGCGGCGGCGGAGGGGGAGTGGTATCATGTAGATGCACAGCTACTCCCCTGTACTTCGTACTCGTGCCGTAGGTGTAGCTTGCAGTCACGGCCCAATCATCGTCGCCATCCAGTGCACCAACGCTGAGCCGGCCTCCAGTGATCGTCACGGTGCTAGGATGGGTGCCCCAGCTGGACGATGGCGCACAAGTCCAGCCTGCTGCTCCAGTGACTACTGCGGAGGACCCGTCGCTGAAGTGGGCCGTACAGGCGAAACTGCCCGAGCTGTTCTCGTTGACAACGGTTGGACCAGTCACCTCGATTCGGTCTAGCACTGTGACGATATCCTTGAGGGCTACAGCCTTGAAAGCCCACTTGTTGATGCCGTTGTACGTGTAGCTTGCTCGCACGGCACAGCTGCTGTCCCCCGAGAGACTCCCGACCGTCAGGTTTCCCAAGGAGATCGACGCACTCGGCGAGTCCTCCGTCCAGGTGGCTGCGGAGGTGACATCGAATGACGTCCCGTCGTTGAGATAGGCAGTGCACGTGAACGCTCCGACGGAGTTCTCATTCACAATGCTAGGACCACTGACGACAACGTGGTCCAACTCGATGACCGGAGCGGGCTTGCCGGCCTGCGTGACCGTGAACGTCTTGTCCTGCACACGGATCTCCCCGGTGCGCGGTGCCGTGGTATTGTTGGCGCCGACCGAGTAGCTCACCGTGCCACTTCCCGTCGGCGTAGAGGCCGTAGCGGAGAGCCACGACGTGTCAGCCGGGTCCACAACGGCTGTCCAAGCGCATCCGGTTCCGGTGCTGACGCTGAAACTGGCGCTGTGGGCTCCGGAATCCGTGTAGGTCTGCGAGTAGGTTGATAGCGAGTAGGTACACGGGGAAGTTCCAGCCTGGCTGACGATGAGCGTCTGGCCTTGGACGGTGATGCGGCCCGTGCGCGCTGTGCTGCCAGAGTAAGCCTGGACTGTGTAGTTCACCGGCCCTTCGCCCGTTCCATTGGCCTTCGTGAGGACAATCCATGCCGAATCTGCCGTCGCCGACCAGGTACAGCCGGCGGAGGTATAGACAGTGAAGCCGGCACTGCCACCGGCACTGGTGAATGGCTGCTCGTACGAGGACAGGCTGTACGCGCATGGGCCACCAGTCGTCGAGAAGGAGCGAGTTGTCGAGTAGTTGCCTTGCCTGATTGGAGACACTGAGTCGTTGAAGCCCTGGACGCGCCAGAAGTATGTCGTCCCAGCCTCGAGATTGACCGTGAGCTGCTGTGCTTGCGTGTACTCTTTGTAGATGCACTCTGTGCAGTCGGATGCGTTCGGATCCGTCGGCAGCATGTTGCTCTGTTTCGCCACGAGCACCCAGTACTTGTTTGCTCCTTCTACCGAGGCCCACTGCAGCGTCAGCACAAGTGGCTGACTCGAAGCCCCATCGGCTGGGGCCTGAAGTTGCGGGGCAGCGAGCAGTGCTGGAGTCGGCGCAGGGCCGCTGTTGTAGGTCAGGCAGTCAGGGATGTCGTAGTAGGTGCAGTAGTTCCACTGGCTGTTCGCCGCGAGAAAAGCCTGCACCGTCACCGCTTCCGCGGGATCAGAGTGAGCGGCGCAAGTGACTGCGCCAGCGCCGTTCCTACCGACCGCGAAGACGGTGTGCTTCACTCTGGCCTCGCCTGTGCCAACCGCATCTTCAGGTGTGCCGTTGGCGTCAAAGATGGCGACGTCACCTGGAGCGAACCAAGATGGATCACCTTCAGCCCTCGTCCGGGACACGGACGTGACCCCGCTCACGCACGTCTTCAGGTATTGGGCCAGGAGTGTGCTGCTCGTAATCGTTTTCCCCTGCCCGTTCGCCGTGCCTTTGCGGGCCAAGTCGACACCGCCGGCGATCAAGCACTGGGAGGCGAAGTTGGCGCAATCACCGCCGTCATTCGTGTAGTTGCGGTACGGGCCGGAAGGAGGGGTGTTGAAGCCACTCCACCAGCGGGCGGCGTACTCAATTGCCGCCGTTCGATTGTAGGGAGTTCCTTCCGAGCAATCCGGCCCACCTTGGTCCGGCTGCACGGTCACCTGGAATGTAACCGTCTCGGAGTCATCGTTACTGCTGCCTCCGGCGGACGAGGTCATCTGGCCCTGGATACTGAACCTGGTGCTCTTCCCCGTCCCTGGAGCCTCGTAGCGAAGGACTCCCTGGTATGTGCCCGAGGCCAGAACGACCTGGGAGTAGGTGTTTCCCCCTGGCGAGATAATGGCAGTGAAGTACTTCTCCGCGCCGAGGCGATTCACTCGATACGAGAACTGGACGGACTGCTCTTTCCCGGCCTCGCTTGCGGGCAGAACGATGGCAGCTGGCTGGACGAGTGTCGAAGAGGAGGGCAGCCCGCCTCCGACTCCCGGGCCTTCTCGAGCAACGATCAAGACGCTGGGGTCGGCGGAGGAGAAGGATCTCGCTTTGAACATGTCGAACTGCTGCTCGCCTCGATATCCTTGCGCCTTGTAGGCAGCTACCTGCTGCTGAATGAGTATTTCGGTGGCGGCGTCTTCCAGAGCGCTTGTCACCACCACGACCTGATAGGCGGGTCCCAGTGCCTCGCCTGCAACAGGAACGAGGAGGAGGCCGAAAACGATCACTTCGTCAACGAACCCCGACCCAGCGAACCCTAGCGTCATGAGAAGCTCACTACCCTCGTTGGCTAGATAGTCGAGTGTCAGAGGGCCCCGCCAGAACTCGTAATCCCGAGCTATCAGTTCCTGTGTCAGGCCTTTCGGGAGGTGCTCGTCGCTGAGCTGCGCAGATTCGTAGAAGGTTGAGTCCCAAGTGTGGAGTATCAGATCGCGCAGCTTCTCTACGGCGTAGCGGGGAGAGAGGGCAGAGTCCTCTATACCAGTAGTGTCTCCGATGACACCGAGCGTGGGGGCATACCCGCCACCTGGATCAACCGCAAGTACTACCGCATCACTGTTGTCCGTTGCCACTCTGCATTCGACGCCCGACACGGGAGCTCCCTGCTCATTCGTGACACTGACGACAAAAGCAGCGTCGCCACCAGAGAACGTCGATGTTCCCGCCCAATCCGTTGTGTCCGACAAGAGCTGAACAGCGGTGACTCCTAGCCGCGAGGCTGAGCTCCGGCCCGAGTCGTCAGTCAAAGACAACTCAACGGTGTACGTTCCAGGGGTGAGGTAGGTATGGCCTACGGTGCATCCATCTGCGCTTGCGGCATCTCCAAACTCCCAGTGATAGTTTGCTAGGTCCTGCCTGCCTGAGACATATGACTGAGAACCATTGAACTGGATCTCGAGAGGGGCCTCTCCCGACGTTGCACTTGCCGTGATCACCGCGACGGGCGCGGTGCTCGGCGGAGTACACCCTGTGAGAGCGTGGAGAAGAAGACCCAAACCCAGGCATCCCACCGAGAGGATGATGCCTCGACGCGTCTGCCGAGTGTCTGCAGCCATCTGCCGTTACCTCCCCGATGCGTAGTCGCCACGCGGCCCGACGCCATCGCACAAGAAGCGCAATTGCGATTCGATCACAGCTCCGGGCACACTAGCAGATATTCTATGCGTATCGGCGTTGCAGGCAATAGCGCCGAAGTGCTTCGCGCTGTTTGTGGTGATGGGTGCGGCTGTTCCCCGCGTGGGTTCGGAACTCAGCACATGCCATAGTGCCAAGACTGGCCAAGGAGGGCAGTGGAGTTGGCGCTGCGTCGTCTAGTCCTACGGCCAGGAAGGCGACGAACGCGTCGGCCGCTCCCTCGTAGCTCCGTGCCAGACTCTGCGTAGCCGCTGACGTACTCAAGGCGAAACAGGCCAAGCTCGACGCCCAGCAGACGGCGGCCGACCACGACGTCGCCCCCTGGCTCAGCAGAACATTGGCCTCACGCAGCTTGACGATTATCTGTTCTGATCTGTGCCGCTTCCTCGACATCCCTGCCTCGTCTCCGCGTCGCTATGGCGACTATTGGGATGGACCGGCAGCCTCTTGCGCTAAGTCTCCTCGTCGAGCGTCAGGATTGCCTCGCAGTACTCGAGACCATGTCTCGCGCACCACACGCTCTTGAGCAGATGGGCTTTCGCGAAGTCGAAGCGAGGGTCTGAGGTCACGTCAATCTCCTCCCAAAGCCGGGACTTCCCTCCAGTGCCCCCGTTCTCGCAGCCGCAGGACATCACGACGTAGTCGTCTTGCACGCAGGCGAAGTATCGGTCAGACACAATGAGTTCGTTTGCCTTGGCTAGTGAGCTCAATTTGGCTGCCATATTGACCGGCTTCCCTGCCCAGACCTCGTTCTGCCGGTCTGAGCGATTGCCGTACTGCTTGAGGCCCACCTTTCGCACAAGCACGGTATTCTGATCGATGCCGATATGTGCGCCGAGGTCGACGTCCGTCAGCTCGTGCAGTTTCGGAACGAACACTTCCTTGGCGAAGGTCTTGACGGTCACGGCTGCAGCGATTGCCCGGTACGGCTGGTCTGCATTGAACAGCGCGAAAGCGCCGTCGCCGCGCACGTCGATGTACGGGGCTTCGAACGCGTGGAAGAGCCGCACGGCCGTGTTCGTGAACAGCTGATAGGCGCTAGCCGTGTTGCGATCGTGCTCTACGGCGCTGAGCCCGGTCGAGTTGACCATGTCGACGTAAACGCAGATCACATCAGCGATCCGGAGCCAGTGTTTGGGGTTCTGGATCGGGATCTTCGACGTCTCGGGGATCTCGCTGACAGCCTGGATGGTCGTTCCGGCCTCGTAGACATCGACCTGCTCGCCAATCACATCCTGAAAACGTTGCGGCATCTGGTTCGGGGTGATCACGGATGGGACCTCCGGCGCTTGGATATGAGCAGGAGCAGCAGCAGCGGCGGTACTACGGCCGCCGCTGCAAGGTGCGTGGCCACTGACGCCAACTCGAACTTCCACAACGTGATGCGGGAGTTGGCGACAATCTGGGCGGCGGCGTGCTCGTGCACCGGCAGGGTCTCGGTGGCATCGATGCCTAGCGCAAGGCATGTCTCCTGCAGGAGTTCGCTCGCGGATACCCCGGCCAAGTCGGCGAAAAACAGAGTATTGGGCGGTGTCGCGCGCGCTCGACGGTAGAGCGTGGGAAGCCGAGTGATGGGAATGAACGATACCAGCGCAGCTGCGAGACTGCCAGCGAGCAGCAAGGCACAGGCAGCGACATATCCAAGAAGCGCATTGGACGGGAATGACACACTGGCCATGAGGCCAATCAGGACCCCGAGCGTGCTGCCGCAGATCGCAAGGACCGCCCCGTTCTTCGCCTCAGCAAACCGGAGCCAGTCATTGACCATCTGGAGCACCCGAAACAGGTGTTCCAGGAGTGCCTCTTTGTTCCCGTCCCGCTCAGTCATAGTCCGACATGGTGTACGATATCGACTGGTAGGCACTCGAGCAAGTCCCGCGGGTCCGCCCAGCCCTTGCAGTGTGTGAAGAATCCGCGGAAGGGGCGCGCTGTCAGCAGCGCGGGACCAAGCGTGTCCGTGGCATCGGAAGACGGCGGGCGGAATGGGGCGCGTTGGCACGCTGAAGAGAGGAAGCGCAGGAGGGGGAACGAAGGTGCGGGCAGGCCCGATGAATTGGCGGCGACACGAAGAGCGCAACGCTTGATCGCATGACACACGGATGACCATGAATCAGCAAGCGTCGGAGTCTTCGGTCAACGAGGATGACTCCTTTGTCCAGCGCACCAGGGAGCTCTTAGCGAAGGGTGGCGCGACAAGGAGGGGCATCACAGACGACGAGTATGTCAGTCTTGCGCGCGACGCCTGGGACCGCTGCGCGACAGATCAGGTCTACCGCATGAAGCTGCTCACAGATCCTGTCGTGGAACCCGAGCTCGCTGCCGAAGCCCCAGACAGGTTCCGGGAAGCAGGACTCCCGTACTGCACCCTGATCGCTAGGGTGGGAGCTGATGGAGAGCTCGTGGACGCGCCGCCGGGATATCAGCGGCAGCAGGCCGAGGGCGCGCTCCTCCTTCACATGCCCTTTGGGTCGCCGACCGGCGGCGAGGTGCCGAACCCAGCCGAGCCCGCGGACTACCTCTTTGCGTTCCTCGATGTGCTCGGCTTCTCGTCCTTGCTTGAGAAGTCAGGGCTCGACGCGTTGCTAGGGTGCTACGAGAGGCTCGTCGGGGTGGCACTCCTGCCGTCCTCGGAGGCCCATCCATGGAGCGTCGCGCATGCCCTCGTGCGAGGTGAACTGGTCCCCGGGTTGATGTGGCTTCCCATCCAGACTGCCTACTTCAGTGATAGCCTTCTGCTGTGGGTGCCGTACCATCCCAGTCATGTTGAGCAGTTCCTGCGTCGCTGCTCCGCGGTCTTCTGTGCCGCTCTGGCTGAGGGGCTGCCGATTCGTGGGGCGATCTCGGCCGGGCGCGCCGTCCTGGACAAGAAGCGGGGCATCTACCTTGGCCCAGCGCTCGTCGAGGCTGTGCATCTGGAGAGCGAATCGGACTGGATTGGCATCTGTCTGGCGGCGTCGTGGAAGTCGGAGAGCCTCCGAATCCCCGTGCCTCCAGACTGCGTCTTCATCTACGAGCCACCCATGAAGGTAGAGGGTTCCCTGCTGTCTTCCGGGCTGGTCCTGGACTGGCCGCGCGTGTGGCGGGAGACACGCCACGATTCAGCGCTTCGATTCCTAGAGGAACTCAGGCGGCCGGATTTGCCGGATGCGCTGAAGGCCCGCTATGACGCAGCGACCGCCTTCTGGTTTCACTCTGAGCAGAATCAGGATTGGTGTCTACCACCAGGCTGGACTCGACACACGCCATGGTCCAGAGACGGGCGGGACTCTCGCGGCCAGACTTAGGGACCGAGGCCGCCCGGGGACGTGCAAGCGTCTGTCGGATGCAGCGGGCTTGGCCTCAACCTCTGCGGTGGCCGCGAAGCCCGATCGTCGCGTCTGCGTTGCACCGCGAGCCAAGGGAAGGCATGCTCCGGTTCCCCGGCACTACAAGATGCCTGAGACGCAGGGACAGAACTGGTGTTTCGCTCGCAGAGGACTGCGGAGGGATCATGGTGGAGGACGGACGCCGAGAGACGGCGCGGCAAGAGAGGGTGTCCAGACTCCGGAAGGCAGTATGGGACTAACGTGTCGGCGCTTTGGAGCCTGGGGGACTGATTGTAGAACGCGCGTGACCGTAGCGAAGTGGTGACGCGCGCCCCGGCGCAGCGATCAGGCCACGAAGAGCGGACAAGCCCACCCAGTTGTGCGTTCGAGTACGAGGAACTGCCCCTCGTGCAGCACCAGGCGGAGATCCAGTACCTGGGGCGGTTCCATTCCGTTCTCCTTGATGTCTGCGCGGATCTCTGTCGGGCAATCTGTGGCCCACGCTGTGGCCCGGCGTGCGGCGTCTAGAAGGCGGTCTGTTTCGATCCTGACCCGCACCGACGTTCTCGCAGTGGTGAGTCCACCACCCGGAGGAGCGTACACGTGAGATCCTATCGCCTGCACTGCGTTGATTCCGGCCTTACGAAACACACGGATCGTCTCGGGGCTCGCCGTGTCGCGGGTCTGCCCGGTGATGCCAACCAGCCGGTGCGTGGCGAGAACTTCGGGCCACGTGGAGTTGATGATCTCCAGCAGGTCCCGCTGCAGGAGCTGGGTCGTGTCATGATGGCGAATGTCAATCAGCAGGGCCCTTCCACCGGGGAAGATCGCAAAGAGCCAGTAGTCAGCTCGAGCGGCGAAGTACTCCCCTTCCGCAATCTCATTCAGATGAAGGTGGTACACACCCCAATCCGCGAATATGGCATCGGTGTAGTCTTCCTTGACCACGGACTTGCTCAAGTATGGATTGAGGTCGTCCCCGGCACGTGCTTTCTCGCAGATCATCTCCAGCGACTGTCGAGCGAGTTCGCGATCAGCGGAGCGTCGGATAGCGGCGAGAGATGAGGGAATCCTCGGGGAGAGCTCAACCTCTCTCGGCATGCGCGGGATCAACTTCAGCTGAACGTTCACCCAACGGTGCAGCAGTTCGTTACCCGAGGCCGCATCGTCCACTCGCATCCCGTACTGCTTCAGCCCTTCTGTTGCGATTCGTATCAAGTCCTCTTCGAAGTCCACTGCGCCCCCTCTTCTGTGGTTCCAGCGTTCTCCACCCGGCTAGACCGACGCGCGGGCCTACGTCAGCTGACCCTCTACCCACTTCGCAATCAGCGATGCTACAAGGTTCCTTGCCTCTGCATACCCGAGCGGCCGAGCGGGCGGAGCAGCAGGCTCCACTCCATGCCGCGCTTCGGCCCCAAGGGCAGTCGGGCTCTGGCAGGTGTGGCGGAATCGGGAAAGCACCGGGCCAGCAGCCCACCCTTGCGCGCAGAGGGCTTGGTCTCCGCCCGCATCAGCTCGGACGATCTCATACGCCTTGTAGAGGCTCTCCCACGAGCCTTCCTGGAGAAAGGAGAGGGTCTGCCTCACTGGCACGCTCTGCATCACAAGCTGCGCCTCATTGTTGAAGCCCGGCGCATCAGAAGGTCTCTCGATTGTCCCGTCCGCCCTCACGACTGTGGCAGATGCCGTCATTGATGCAGACACCGCGATGCTAGCGGATAGGAACTTGGCCCAATGCTTCGTCTCGTCCTCTCGCACTTCCGCGACGGCGTCACAGGCGACTGGGTGCCAGCCTGGGGCACGCAGAGCGGCGACCAGATTCGCCGCCTCAAGGAACTTGGCTGCCGCGGTCATGACCTCTGTGGCTTCGTGGAGGGTGCCGAACAGAGGCGACTTCAGGCACCTCATGCCATCCCAGTCGACGATGGAACACGTCGGCGGAAGAAAACGTGGGAGTGCCTTCAGGGCCGCTGGAGTTCCTTCAATACGCACTCGCCATTCCGGCATGCGACACCACCACCACAATTGGGATGGTAAAGTATAGACGGGAAGAGCATTTGGGAGAAGGCACATAGCCTAGGAGATCGATCAGAGAACCGTGAAAGCCGGACAGGAAAGGCGATTCGGAGCTCTGGGGGCTGGGGACTGATCGTAGAACGCGCGTGGCCGTTGCGGAGTGGGCGCTCTCGGCGGTCCGCTGGAGCAGAACGTGAAGGGTCAAGGTCCGATCCTGCCTCCCTCCAATGTCCCATCTGCTGCTCTAAGGCGACAGCGCCCAGATCTGGATCAGCGAGGAGGCGAGTAGGAGCAGTACGGCCAGGGTTGTCGCAGTGACCTTTCGGCGGAGGATGCAATCCGCCGCTCTCCCCACGGCGAGAGGCACGTACACCAGCGCGACGGCAAGCGCAGCGGTCAGGAGAGCGAAAGCGAACCACTCAGCCAAGAGGACTGGTTGGAGGATGGCGGCGACAACCACTCCACTGGTCATTGCGAGATCCACGACAGCGGCGATCAGCACCGTCTCGCGCCACCCCTTTTGGGAAGCCCTCCCACGCCACTCCGGGATGATCCGGACAACTCTCCGGACGGCTATGACAGCTGGGTGTAGGGCGAGCAAGCCCGCAAGCAGAGGCGGGACGAAACCGGGAAGAGCATCCCAGAGATGCCGCGTCGGGATGACCCCGGTCCGAGAGAGGACGAACCCAGGCAAACCGACTGCGGCCAGCACCAGCAGGTGGATCGCGGTGCTGTGTTTCTTGAGTCGGGACGCAAACGCCGAAGGATCAAAGTTCAGCTGATCGTAGACAGCGCTTAGCCCCAACAGGCCGCCGGCACATGCGAGGACCGTCGCCACAAGCTTCCACCCCATCGGTTCCTCCAGGTCGCGTCCCGAGTGCAGTCAGCCATGCCGGGCGAGAGCATACGGATCTCGGAGCGGCGGGCGAAATCGGGTAGCGAAGAGTCGGTATAGTCGGCGAAAGGCATCTACGGGTCTGCATTCCCGGCGTATTGGAGCCTGGGGGACCGATCAGAGAATTGGAGTGGTCGTTGCGGAGTGGCACCGTTCCCAAGCAACCCAAACAGCTCGTCAAGCAGTCAGCTCTGACCGCGCCGCCCGCGTCGACCCGCTCTGGAGGCGGGACGTATCTACTGGTCCGTGTTGTTGACTCAACCCCCTCTGCGCCCCTATGCTGCCAATGGTCACATGATAAGGAAGATCTGCACTCCAGTGGTACTTGGAGTCCTCCTGTTTGTCGGTATTGCCGCGAGTTCTGCGCCTCTCCAGGTTGGCATCTCAGTCGACTCCAGTGCGATCCCATTGCTACTTCTCGTCTCCCTAGACGGTGGGATGGGGCCGTTCAACATTACGGTGACTGGACTAGACTCCCGCGACATCACCTACCAAGAGACAGCCCGCACGGAGCTCCGAACGATATCGGTGGCTATTCCATGGAACCGACGGCACCTCGTCCGCGTATCGGCGGAGGACTCTGCTGGCGAGAAGGCCGGCACGGAGGTCGAATGCGAGGACCGGATTAGGCAGCAAGAGCCGTTCACTCTCGATGCCGCGAGGTACGGTGCCTTGCGGCAGGCGGGTTCGTGGAAGCAGTTGACCTCTCTCGCTGACGGCAAGTTGCATGCTGAGACGAGTGCATCGTTCTCCCGTTCGCAGGATGCTGGGGACACCGAAAAACCGACGAAGAAGGCGACCGCCGGGAGAGCTGAGGGAAGCGGTGTCCAGGTTAGCGCGCAATGGCCCGGGCTCTACGTCTTCCAGAGTGGAGTGGACGGGCCGACAGTGGAAGTCACCATCAGCCCTTCGGAGAGCTTCCAGCTAGGTATTCGCGGCATGATCGATGACTACGAGCCCCGCGCCCTTGGTTTCACGCACATGGATGAGATCCTGCCACGCATGGCATCGGATGGCGTGAATGCCGTCCAGTTTGTGAAGAAGCTCACAATGAAGAGCGTGCGCGATAGTGTTGTCCATGACGCGTGCCCGTATCCGGACTGGGATGAGAAGCTGGCCTGTGCAATCCGGCTGGCCAAGAGCGCCGGCTTCACCGTCATGTTGCGCGTGGCGCTCTGGCTTGACGCGCCGTGGCCTGAGTCAGACGCCACGCTGAGCGCGCTGCAACCGAGCGATTGGGCTGCGTGGTTCGCTAGCTACGGGGGATTCGTCCTTCGCTATGCTGATCTTGCTGAGCAGAACGGCGCGGATATCTACCAGTTCGCAGACAATCTCCACTCCACCTACAGCCACGAGGTCGAGTACCGAAACCTGGTCAAGGCGCTTCGCTCGAGATACCCAGGGAAGCTTCTCGTGTCTACGGGGCCGTGGAACCGAGACGGCCTCAGCAAGGTGGGATTCTGGGATTGTCTCGATTACATTGGGATCTGCGGGTCGTTCCATACCGTAGGGGCAGTGCCGTATGAAGTCGCCACTCGGATGAAGACGGACGACGTCTACAGAGTGTACAAGGAGTCCTTCGAGAGTCAGGTGCTTCCGATCGCACGGCGGTTCAAGAAGCAAGTCCTCTGCTGCGAGGCCTACTACCAGTCACGCGTCGGCAGCACGTACTCGCCATCCGGCATCCCGAATTGGGACAGCCCGGGAGTCGACTACTCGTTCACGCAGCCAGTGAGTTTCGCTGAGCAGGTGCGTGGCTATGACGCCTACCTGCGTGTCGTCTCGGAGTACGCGCACGTATTCGCAGGCATGTTCGCCCTGCAGTGGTGTCTCGAGGACCCAACGTGGCCGGTGCTTTGGGGAGGTGGGGGCACTCACAACATCTACTCGACGCCTGCAGAAGGTCTCTTTTCGCTGTGGTGGGATGGTCTCCCCTCGCCAGAAGGAGTGCCTGCAGCGGCGCCTGACTGCCCGCTGGTGAGCGAGGTGGGAGGGTACTGGACCATGTGGACATTCGGCGGCGCCACGGGGGTCGCTTCTCTGGGCGGGCGCACAGTCAAGACGGAAGAAAGCGGCATGGTGGGCATTGGCCCCAACTCCCCACTGGACGTTACGTACAGCAATCCTGGCAGGATGTTCGAAAGCGTGTGCACGCTCCTGCTCAACTTCGGAGCACCCAGGGATCTGTCAGACTACGCGGGGATTCTGTTGGATGCCTCCGCAGATCCGGCCGCCACCTTCCAGATCGAGCTCGATTTCGGTGAGCAGGAGTGGATAGGGAGCATCGCTCCACCGATCGAGATCGGGCAGGGACGCGCGACGTACTTCGTGTCTTTTGATGAGCTGCGCGTCATGAAGGATGCTAGGATCCAGTACGGCCTCGGGGAGAAGGAGATCGGCCTTTCTGAGGTTCGCGGAATCAGGGTGAACCTCCTCTCGCCACGCGGAGCGCTGCACATCTACGACTTCAAACCGGTCAGGGATCCGCTCGTACCAGCGGCAGGGGCGTGATCATCCCCCGCCTGGTGAAGACCGCTCACGGTGGCTCGCCAGGCACGCACGGGACCAGGTGTCCATGAGACCCGCATGTCTGGAAGGCAGACGGAGACGACGTTTCATCTTTGGAGCCTGGGGGACTGAATGTAGAATGCGTTCGTTAGCCGTTTCATGGTGACGCGTGGCCGTGTCCCTGAACGTTGGCTCCGGGAAGGCAGTCAGGAACGGGAGTCAGCAGTTCCCAGGCGCACTCGCACGGGCAACAGCAGTTCGGAATGCTGGCGCAAGGGGCCTTCATCTGGTGCGGGATCGCAGTCCCGGAGTATGATGAGTTGGCATGAATACAAGGCTATCTCTCGAAGAGCTAATCAAGTTGGCGGTTGAGGGATTCGGAATGCTTCAGGGCTCGGGCCAGATTGAGCCGCCTGAGCTTGAGCTGAGTAGCATGGTGGTTCTCAACGATTCCGTGCTTGTGGCTCTGATCGTACCCTCGGACTCCATTGGCATCAAGATTGAGGCGTGCACCGTCATGAGCTTCATGTCCGGTTTCTTTGAGGACGACTTCGCACTTCCTCCGAACATCAGGAGCCTCGGTGTACGTGCGTTCACTAGCGATGGGGACGAGCTGATGTACGTACTTTCGTCGCGCGAGACGGCTCGGTATTGCGGCCAGGGTCGAGCAATCGAGTGGCTAGGGAACTCACTCTTTCAGGACAACACTCCGGAGCATCGGGTCGCACGAGCGAAGATGGTCATATCACGAATCGAGACCGGCCTGCGAACAGCTGTTGCCAAGCGCTTGGAGCAGAGTCACGGGAGCGACTGGTGGGCAGCTGCAGTGCCAAAGCCAATCAAGGACGAAGTCGCACAGACGTCCAAGAAAGCCCTGGGCGGAACGGCATCAGGAGTGCAACTCATTGAGTACACGTATCTACGACATCTGAAGGACATCGTCTTGCAGAACTGGAGAAGATTCGATGCGGACTTCGCTGATGCGTCGAGGTTCGAACGCGCTATGGAGCTGAACGGCATCAGACGAGATGAGTCCCACAACCGACCCATCTCCGTTGTCCAGATGACGGCGCTGGAAGGGCTGTACTCGTATCTTGCTGGAGCAGTTGCAGGCGTCGATCCCAATGCTGTGCCGGGGTACTTGGTTGAGAACTGGCGCGGTCGTCTAGGTGCCATCGTCCGGGAGACTTCTCATGCGATGCCGGACATCTCCGACAAGGATCGCCAGGATCCAGGACTCGTTCGTGAGAAGTTCGATGGCTACGCCGCGGCCCTCAGCGACGGTCTTGGCCGCGTGAAGAGCGTCGTGGTTCCACCAGGAAAGGAGGCGCTCCACTCGGAGCTCTTGGATCACTGGACCGCTCTGTACGATGCTCTGGACGACATGCGGGTTGCGGCAGATTCAGGCGACACGGAGCGGCTGAGCGCTGCCGCAGGCAGGCACGAGCGGGAGCTTGGACACCTCAGGTCCTTCGCGGCCACCTACTTGCTGTCGGAGTTGGGACACTAGGAGCGATCTCGGCGAATGGTTGAATCGGCGAACGTGAGTTGTGCCAAGTGCGGGACGGAGCTCCTCGAGTTGCCAGGGCTTCCGGCTGAGGAGAGAGTGCCCTGCCCGAAGTGCGGCTCAACGAATTGGCGCTACAGCAAGACGCTCAGCGAAACCATTCCAGTGAAAACCTTTCTTGATGGGCAGAAGAAGTCGCCCGGGTATCCATCACGAAGGCGCGTTCGGGTGCACTTGCAGGTGGGCGATCAGATCGAGCACGAGACTGGAAGGTGGGTGTTCAAGCACCGCAGAATTGACAAGGACGCATCCCCGGCGTGGTACTTCGAGCGAATCACTGATCCAGTAAGTGGAGAGGCACTTCATGAGTGCTCAGAGCCTCTTCGGAAGCACACGGGCCACGGGAGCGCAAAGCTCGTCGCAGAGCGGAAGGAGCAGGGCCAAGAACTGCAGAAAAAGGAGGATCGGTGACGCTATCTGATGCCGTTTACCTTGTTCGGCAGAAGCATCTTGATGAGCGGGATGGGAAGCACGACGGACCAATTGCTGCCAAGTACCAAGAAGCGTTAGCAGCGTATCCGGCAACCATGGCAATAGCTCATCACCTGCTAGCACTGGAAGCGCAAGCCACAATGCCCGACCGCACGTAGCGGGTCACTCTCCCTACAACGCCCGTGGGTAAGGCGCTTTGGAGGCTAGGGGACTCGAACTCGGCTCAGCTCGACCACGAAGCGGTGCATGAAGGTTCTAGATATGGGACACACACGTCAGGCGTACCTGGCAGGAGTCGAACTGAGGCCACCCTCAGGTCATCACGAAGGCAATCTGGGGTGGCTCCCTCGGGATCACGGAGACGGGCAAGTCCTTCCTCTGGTCCCTACGCAGCCACGCTATAATCCCCGCCGGTGATTCTCTCATGTGTCTTG
>Ga0172364_10002002_pt1 | contig 16055 bp, 14 predicted proteins | sample LakKivSesite10cm_FD_114545 | JGI IMG/M metagenome (GOLD analysis project Ga0172364, IMG submission 114545) | Sediment microbial communities from Lake Kivu, Rwanda - Sediment site 10cm | ecosystem: Environmental > Aquatic > Freshwater > Lake > Sediment | place: Rwanda: Western Province, Lake... | reverse complement strand
TAATAGCTTTCTCACAATTTATAGATCCTAGCGCCCTTGCAGCACATTGTCTCACTTCTGAATCTGGATCCTTTAATAAGTCAATTAGATTTTCAACGGCTTTCTCACTCTTTAATTCACCTAGAGTCGAAGCAGCTATTGATCTTGAAAATCCTCGTGAGTCTTTTAATGATTCTATTAATATTTTCTGAACATCTTCATAACAAATTCCTCCATATAATTCAAAAAATAATTTTCTGATTCGTTGTTGTAATGGACTTGGCACCATTGGGTCAATCAATATATTTTTTAAGCCGGTGATTATTTGTCTGCGTAGTATAATTGAAACTTGAGCATCATCTACTAAACACCAAGCGGCCATAATTAAGTGACGATGAAGTACCGGCTCATAATAATCATGAAAATTCGTTATTGATCTTACTAGATCTTCTGCATGCTCTCCTTCTAAGAGAGCAGCTGTAAGTAAAATGGGTTCTCTCCAATGAGGTTCATCTACTCTTTTAAGTATGAATTTATTTACGTTGAGCTTTCCAGTCAGTGTTTTAGCGGCAAGATATTCTTGGAAGGTCTGATGCATAAACCGAAATAAATCAGGACCATCCTCAAGCAATAATCCACTGTACTCTACAACTAGATTGAGTAGATCAGAAGCTATGTCTCTAGCATTTTCAAGTGATAGTCCCTCCTTATTTTGAAGTTCCTTGGTAATTCTTTCTTCAAGTTCTCCTCGTGGAATAAGATCTTTACCACTATCATGCATCCATAGAGCAACAGGTCCCAGAATCGTACGGATATATCTTTCATCTAGTGGTCGGTTTCCTAGCCATAATTCTAATCGAATGCCAGCCAAGTTACGTGCAAGATTCCAGGTCTCAGCCAATGTTTTTACGCATAGTTCGTACAGCTCAACCCTCTTTGGAGGAAGCCTCATTCCCTGATAGTGCACTAATGCAATAATGGCGAGTAAAAGAGGATTGGATGCTAGTTTCTCTATTCCTGTATTACTATGAATTTCGTTTATCAACTTTTCTGCTTCACTTTCCGCTAGTTTCTTTGCAATCTCGCCTTGATTAGTTGTCTTCTCGAAAGCCAGACACCACTTTTTTGAGAATTCTCGAATATCTTCATTGGTAAATTCTGTAATAAAGTAATGTTTGTAATCTCCTGGTAATTGTGCACCCATGTACCCTGTAATACGGGAGGTGACAACAATTTTGTTCTTTTCCCCGTATTCATCGATGAAATTTTTAATTCGCGTTCCTACCTCAATTCTTAATCCATACTCTCGAACCTCGTCTAAACCATCCAATAGAACTATACAATTTCCGTTATGAAGATCAAATGAAAAAAGGGCTGATAATTCATCGCCATCACAAAAACCCATTGACTGATAATATAAAGGCAAAAAATCCTCAAGCGTCAAATTAGGATTAGCTTTTATGGCTTCTGCATAACTTCTGATCGAAACAATAATTGGTAGTATACCAAAAGGTAAGCCAAATACTTCATTTGCATTTTCAGCAGAAATAGTTAGGACAATGTATTTTATAAGGGTGGATTTTCCAGATCCGGCAATACCCAGAATGACTACACGATTATATTGGAGAACTTCAGATATCGACACTTTAACCTCAGTTTTAAGTGCCTCCATCATCCCACGAATATTCTCGAAAGCAACTTTTGATGCAACCAGTTTTTCACTGCTTTCATCCTTCATTGTTAGAAGCACATCCTCGGAAACCGCATGAAGAGGAACATAGACATCTTCTAGCCTAATTTTCACGAGTTTCCTTACTTGGAGAATTCCACGAACATCAAGATACATGAAACTCCTTTGAAGACGACTTAGATAATCGGCTCGTATTTTCCCAAGCACCCGGAAGTTCCTCAAATCAGGTAACGGAGGATCTGCATCCACTAAATGAAAGAAGATACCGCGACTTTCCAGAATCTCTTTGATCTCGTCGAGCCTTCTCTGGGCTTTATCTACACTAATAAGTAACCTCCTACGAACCCCATCTGACAAAGGACCATGTTGAAATGTAATGATCCATCGGGTCTGGTCAACCAATACAAAATTAATTAGTTTTCTCTCATTGTACTTATGCTCAACAAGCCCCCAAACACGTGTGAATGCATTATCAATCTCATCAGCTAAACGCAAAAGAGCTGTAAGAAACTTAAGATTAAGTGTTTTATTAGGGTCAATATTATCAATCCCAAAATTATCTGGAATTGATTGTATAGAAATTACATCTTCAGGGCTATGCCCATAGGAAACCAAACCCACCGCTCTAGCTTCATGCTCATTTAGATAATATTCCTTAAAATTTGCAGATATTTCATCTAAACTGGCCTTTTCATGCCCATCCTTTTCTACAAATTTACGGCCAATATCATGCAAATATGTGGAATAAAGAAGAATAAAAATTTCAGCCGCGGTCATATCCTCCTTTAACTTGTCGGGGATAAGCTGATCTAAGTACCGTTCAACACTATATGAATGCAAAAAACCATTTTTCGGTTCCAATGAACGAAGCCAACGCTCTTCAGCAGCCCTTTTAGCTACATTAAACCGATCTGCCAATGGTCTATTTTTTTCAATCAAAATAGCAGACAGGTGCAACCTAACTTCATATTAAAAATAATTTAAAAATATATGATACTTTCTAATTCCATTTTAGTAATTCTCTTGAAGTACAAATGAAGCAAAAAGTCGGGCCGGACCTGAACCTAAATGGGTTCAGGTCTATTTGATTGGTGCATTGGGGGTATCCATTTAAAATAATATTCCATCAGTATTTGATTAAATCTAAATGTTATCTATTTTAATCTTTTTTTCTGTAATACTCACGCGCAACTTAACTTTCAACTATTAATAAGTGGCGATATTTCGGTTTTTAGATTGTGAATATATCGTATTGTGGATGCGCTAGGTTGTAGACTTTCTTTGAGTGATCTGCCTAGAAGGGTTATTGCTTCTTAGGTTCTTTTCTGTGTTTTAATCTGGTAAGTATTCAGCATGTTCTAGAAAACGTAGCAATTTACTGCCTATAGGTGGCTCAATGAAAGGAAATCTTTTTCTTGAAAGGGGTAATGTTTTATATGATGTACATAAATCATCCTTTATCACGTAACTCAAATTTTAGAGAGATAGATAACGAAACACTGGTTGCTTTTTTGGATATAAGCGGATTTAAACCTCCTTCAAACCGAGACCTCCGCCTCCGGCCTTATTCTCCTCACCGAGACGTAGTCAGCCCCACGCTCCATCGCCGTCCTAACTCCCTTCACTAGGCCCTGAAGGGTGACGTACTCCGAGTACTGGATCGCCCTCCTCTTATAGATAGAGAAAGCCACCAAAACATACGATTCACGCCTCATCGTTCTCAGCCTCCTCATCCTCAAGCTCCGTTCTTTCGCCGCCGTACGGGTTCCTGCCCACGCGCTCCATCGCCTTCCTGATCTCCGCCTGGGCCCCCTCGTGGAACTCACCAAGCTGTCGCTTGGCCTCCTCGGTCAGTTGGATCTCGTACCTCTTACCTAGCATGCGCCACCTGAACTCGGCCTTCAGCCACTTCCAGAGATCCCTCAGGTTCATTTGCTCTCAGCCTCCAGGAGTTCCTTAATCTTGCGCCGGCGGAGCTCCCAGTCGTAGAGCTGCTGATAATAGCGTCCGTCCTCTTCGTACTCTTTTGCATCGTCGCGCCGTAGCTCGAGTTCGCCTTCGCTCATCTTCGCGACGGTGGTCACATGGTTCGGCTTGAAGCCCTCCACGAGGACCTCCTGGGGCTCCGCAGTCTCATCGTAGGCCTCCCCGGTCGCCTTTTTACGCTCGCTCATGGGCCCTCGGCCTCCTTCATTATCTTCCTACCCTCATCCGTCAGCCTGTAGCACCTACGGTAGGGGCGCTCTAGCAGGTGCCTACGTTTAGTATTTTCGAGAGTTTTACGAAATCCTCTCTTATTAATTTCCCTCACCCAACCTGCCCGCAAGTTCCTCCCTCGAGATAAGCCACCGAAGCAGCCCCCTCTCCTCGTACACATACACGAGCGGGATAAGGTACCTCTCAGCGAGCTGATAAAAGGCGAGGGACGCAGGCTTCGTAGCGGAGGTGCAATCCATTACAACTATCCGTTCCCTCAGCAGCTCTCGAAGCACAGGCTCAACCTTCCCCACGACCATCCCAATGTCGATGATCTCGTCCTCATAGCACAGGATCCACTGATAAGGCAGCTTATGCGGAGACCAGTCCGAGAGCGCATCAGGGGAGGTGACGACGTGCATCGAGTCGACCGTCATACCCTCCCTCAGAAGGAGTCTAGAGGCGACCTCCGGCTCAGGTGAAGCCCTCCCCTCCCTCCTCCCGAGCAATCCCAGGTACGCGACCTTCTCCTTACCGTTCCCATAGATGTAGCACAGGGGTGTCTTGTACGTCAGCTCATAGGTCCCCTTGACCGGGTTGCTCAGCAAGCCGTATGCCACCATCTTGTTAAGGTGGTACACAAGCGTCGAGCCCCTCACTCCCGACGCGGCTTCGATGTCTGAGAAGCCGGCTACTCCTCCGAGTCCAGCGATCGAGGCCATGATCCTGCGCCCGTTCTCGACCCTCAAAGCCTCCGCGTAGAGGGATTGAATCCGGGTAGTCTCAACCATACCTCCACCTGAACCTAGCTCTATTGGAGTTGAACTGGGTTCGGGCAGAGTTAAAGTATTCGGCTTGAGGTAATTCTCCCGGTGGAAAGCCGTGACTCCAAAGCGTTTTCGTGAACCATCTGAGGCGGGTCAGCCTTTTTTTAAACGGTTGACCCAAGCGATACCACTGCGGTCACCTCGGATTCCCGGCGACGCGTCCCGGGTCGAGGGACCGCCTTTTTTTTTATTAGATAACAAAAAATGTCTTATCTTCTAAGGGGAAGTGAGTAATTGAAGTGAGGCGATCCAGATTGGAAGAGTCGATGAATGTGCGTCTCGCGGCTCTTCTACACGATATTGGGAAGCCGTCCTGCTGGGCTGTGGGCGGTTATTGGTCTGAGCACGTGCATCACACGTTTGACATTGTACGTGGGGTGTTGGGGGAGGACATCGCCCGAACTGCTATGAGGCATCACACGGGGTCGTCTTACCCTGAAGATCTTCGCCCCCACAGCGAGGAGGAGTGGATCGTCTGGCTCGCCGACAACCTCTCCTCGGGCTCGGATAGACGCGAGGACCCGGAGAAGGGTAGCTTCAAGCCGAAGCCGCCGTTCACATTGACTCATCCACTTTCAGACGGCTCAACCCCTGTTTTGAGCCTGGATGTGGCGAGGCTCGCCGAGGATGCGAGCGGCCTCGTCAGGGGTCTGCGGGAGGCCGCCGAGGGCTCACGAGGAGATCTGTCAGAGGTTTACTCGAAGGTATATAGGCGACTCGAGGGGTCTAGGCTGAAGGCGATCCCAGCTGATACGAGGCCGCCTATTAACGATGTCTCGCTCTGGCATCACAGCAAGTTGACGACCGCCATAGCGGGATGCATATCGGAGGGAGGATTCAGGGGCTCTGAGGCCTCCGACTACTCCTTCATTCTGATGAGCGGCGACGCTGACAGGGTCTCGCAGTACATTGGGGAGGCGAAGCGTATCCCTGACCTGAACGCGAGGAGTGAGAGGGTCAAGCATGCCACGGATGAGGCGGGGAAGGCCGTGGCGAGGTTAGCTGGCCCCGAGTGTCTGCTCTTCGCGGGCGGGGGGAGCCTCCTCGCCCTGCTGCCGCCCGGCCTGAAGGTGGCCGCTGAGGCCGACGTCGTGGAGCGCTTCGTAGCTGTCACAGGCGGCGAGGTCACCTTCACCGTGAGCAGCCTTGAGGTCTCGGGGGATGAGCTTCAGTCCCGGTTCGGCGAGCTGTGGGAGAGGGCTGGATCGAGGCTCCGGCAAGCGAAGCTCGACAGAGCGCCGGCTCCCCGACCGGGGGTTGGAGCCGATGAGAGGCTGTGCGACGTCTGCGGTCGTAGGCCTGCCTCCCGGGAGGATCCGGAGAGGCTTCTCCCCGTGGACGCCTCTCCGCGTTTCGAGGCTCTCTGCGAGGAGTGCTGGGCTCTGAGGGCGTCGGGGAAGGGTGTATGGGTTCAGGACTTGGAGGGCTCCTCCCGCTACCTGGCCCTGGTCAAGGCCGACGGCGACGGTGTCGGAGATGTCCTAAGCGGCAGGGCCCTACAGGGTAAGGGTAAGAGCGTGACGCCCAGCCGCCTCTCCACAATCAGCGAACTCATAGACACTGTCTGCGAGGCTAACCTATCGGCTCTAGTGACTCATCATGGGGGACAGGTGATCTTCGCCGGTGGAGACGACCTGCTGGCGGTTCTTCCAGGCGAGGAGGCTTTTAGCCTTGCCTTAGAGGCTTCAAAGCAGTTCAAAGGCGATCTCGGCGGGGCTGTCACCCTTTCGGCTGGCATAGCGCTGAGCCCTGCCCGGCAGCCCGTGTACCTGGCTCTGCAGGACGCGTCGAGGCTGCTTAAGGAGGCGAAGGGTATTCCAGGTAAGGGCGCCGTCGCTTACAATGTGGTCACTGGCAGAAGCCCCTCCGTCTCCAAGCCGATGAAGTGGGGCGAATTTGAAGAGCTCCTCGGGCTGGTGAGCTTCCTCAAGTCAAGCGGCCTGCCGAGCTCACAACTGAGGATGATAGCGTCGACGGCGAAGGAAAAGCCCGACGAGACGAGGGCGTTGATCAAGTATAACATGGGGCGAGGTGTGCTGGCCCCTGTTTGGGGAGATAAGCTACTTGAGGCCGTCGAGTCGGGTAGCCTAGCTGAGGCGTTTAGGGTGTATAACCTGTTGAGGTGATGTAGGGTGAGTGAGAGAGAGTTATATCAGGTTGGTGAGAGACTGGCTAAGGAAGCCGTGAGAGCTAGGGTTGGAGCCAAGCAGGTGAGGGGGCTCTTCGTCTTGGCGAAGACGAGTCCCTATGAGAAGTTCGAGGCACACGTCAAGTACCAGACGGCGCGCGCCTCCGGTGGGGGTCGGGGTGGTCCTCAGGGCCTCGATCTCATGGGGCCGACTCTCATCAAAGAACTGGAACGGTTCAGGGAGAATAAGCCGGACCTTTTGAAAGTTCTCTCGTACATGAACATGCTCTACCCCTACGAGGAGAGGTTCGGCGCAGCTGAAGAGCGCCCATCGCGGGAGCCCACGTCGAGGGGCTCTCCAGCGAAGACTAACTGGGAGGCGGAGCTCGAGCCCGTTGTCAGGGGCGTCTGCGGGCAATACGGTTTCGCGGGTTTGAGGGTTGAGAGGCAGGGCGGCGGCCTCCTGTGCACCGTGAGGCTGCTGAGGTTCAGGGGAGACCCTAAGCCTCTTTCGGACAGCCTCGCCGAGGCTGCCGTGAATCACTTTCCAGATCTATCCGGCGGCATCCGCTTCTGGATAGATAGGGATCAAAGGAGGATGTAGAAACATGGGGTTTGAGAAGATGGAGAGGAGGCTTATCCTCTCCGGCGAGATAGAGGCGGTCACGCCTCTCCACATAGGTTCAGGGAAACCTGACCTGGAAATCGGGGACGTGGATATGCCTGTGCTGAGGGCGCCCGACGGGCAGCCCTACATACCGGGCTCGTCCCTTAAGGGCAGGACCCGGGCTGAGGCCGAGAGGTTGGGAAAGTCGGCGGGGATGGAGGTCTGCACTCCGCCCGCCGTAGCCAACATGTGTGGCACGTTGAAACGGCGGCCGGAGGAGTTCTGCGTCGCGTGTAGGATATTCGGTACCGCGGGCAGGATCTCAGTGGCCAGCAAGGTCAAATTCAGGGATGCATACCCGCTTGAGTCCGTGGGCGAGATGCTTCAGCGCTGGGGGACGGCGATAGACCGGTCAACCGGCACCATCTCGCCGGGGGCGCTGTACTCTACGGAGGCTGTGCCGGCCGGGGTGAAGTTCGGCCTAGAGATCGTGGCGGAGAACCTGAAGCCCGAGGAGCTGAGGCTGCTGAAGGCCGCCCTCAAGTCGGTTGAAGACTCCGCTCTCGGGGGCTCCTCGAGCCGGGGCTTCGGCAAGGTCGCCTTTCACTTCTCAAGGCTTGTTGAGAGGTCTGCCGGCTTCTACCTGGGCAGTGAGAAGGAGAAGGTCGTAGAGGGCGCTGAGCTGGAGAAGTGGCTTCGGGAGTAGGCTGAGGACCGTTGACGGTCTCCCACCTAAGTCTGACTGGCGTGCTCCGCGCGGAGGAGCCGCTTCACATCGGGTCCGGGCGGAGGACCGGCGTGATTAAACACTGCCTCCCATACGTACCTGGCTCGACCTTGAGGGGCTGCGCCGGTACGGCTCTCCTCAGGCTCACTTGTAGACTCGGGCAGCCACTGATCGACCACTCCTCATGCGAGTACGCCGAGGAGTGCGCATACGCGAGGTTGTTTGAGTCCGAGGAGTCAGCTTCAAGCCTCTTCTTCAGGTACGCTTACCCCCTGCACCTAAGGTGTGGAGGCGTTTTTCGGCCCGCGCCCAAGACCCTTTACAGGTGCGAGAACAGTCAATGCGGTGAGGTCTCCGACTCTCTGGAGCCTCCTGATAGGTGCAAGTGCGGTGGGAGGGTTAAGCCATACATAGGATACAAATGCGATCGATGCGGGGAGCTCTCCTCCCAGCCTATTCAGCTCACTTGGTTCACTTCGACCGCTCTGGATCGTGGGGTGGGTGCTGCGGCGTCCATAGCGGCCGGAGGACAGTCAGCGGGCACCCTTCACACCATCGAGGCGATCCAGACAGGGTCTAGGTTCTTCTTCGAGGTTATCCTGGGTAGCAAGCTCTCCGGAGAGGTTGAGGCGCTGAGGTCTGTGCTGGAGAAGGGGCTGCCTGACGAGGGGCTCGGCGGATCCAAGAGCAGGGGGTTTGGCAAAGTCTCCCTGTCGGATATTCGAGTGGAAGAGGTGTCGGTTGAGGACATGGAGGCTAGGGCTGAGGAGATCGATTCAGCTTGTTTCAGTGTTCAGGCGCTGTCACCCTTAATCCTTGAACGCCCGCTCGATGACCGTAGCCTGCTTGAGGGCGCCCGACGTGCTTACAGCTGGGTGTATCACGAGGGAAAGCCTCAGCTACCTGACCTAGTTCACGTGGCGAGTCGGCTCGCGCTGACGCGTGTAGGTGGCTGGTCCCAGAAGGAGGGGCGGAGCAGGGGAGTCCTTCAAGCAGTTGAGGTTGGCTCCATTACCCAGTTTAAGTGCGGTGAGAGTTCAGAGGTTCTCAGCCGGGCTTTGGCCACCTTGGAGGTTTATCCACTTGGGGAGTATAAGCCTCATGGGTGCGGCCAGCTAAGGGTGCAGTCGCCACGCTAGGTGCCGGTATGTTTGGAGGTGGGATCGGAGTAGGCGTCGAGTTCGTCTGGTTGGCCGGCTTCGCTGCCTCCATTATGGTCGGTCAACGTATTGGTGGAGGACTGTGTTTCACAGCGTGCATGTCTTTATAAAGGCTTCAATAATTAGCCGATGTTCACGGTGCCTATCTGGGGAACCCCTAAAAAAAGTCTTTTTCGGGGTTCTAAGGCAGGAAAATATAGGGTTTCAATGACTCCTGAGAGGACGAGAAAACTGCAACAATATAAATAGGACCTGAGGGATGTCGCTTCGGCTGTGTTTCAATGACTCCTGAGAGGACGAGAAAACTGCAACTGGAGCATGTAGATGCCAGTCTGATTCACGGACCCTCCTGTTTCAATGACTCCTGAGAGGACGAGAAAACTGCAACTCTCGACCGCGTGGACGTCGTCTGGGAGCTGGAAGCTGTTTCAATGACTCCTGAGAGGACGAGAAAACTGCAACTCTCGACCGCGTGGACGTCGTCTGGGAGCTGGAAGCGTTTCAATGACTCCTGAGAGGACGAGAAAACTGCAACCATCGTCACGACGGCTTTGCTGATACGCTTGGCCTTGTTTCAATGACTCCTGAGAGGACGAGAAAACTGCAACGTGGAGATGAGTGAATGACGCCTGATCGGATGTTCTCCTGTTTCAATGACTCCTGAGAGGACGAGAAAACTGCAACTTTATTTCAGCAACGGGCGTGTCTATTGCTGATGTTGTTTCAATGACTCCTGAGAGGACGAGAAAACTGCAACACGTATAGCCTGATTGTGGACAATAAACCATCCCTGAAGTTTCAATGACTCCTGAGAGGACGAGAAAACTGCAACAATATCACCGACCGTCGGTGATAATCTCCGATAGGGTGTTTCAATGACTCCTGAGAGGACGAGAAAACTGCAACTGGGCCCATGGCCTCCTTCGCCCACTTCTTGGCGTGTTTCAATGACTCCTGAGAGGACGAGAAAACTGCAACACACATGATATTCCTGCATAGCCTTTTGTAACCCCGTTTCAATGACTCCTGAGAGGACGAGAAAACTGCAACCATTCACCTAATTTTGTCGGTATCACTATGAGAAAATGTTTCAATGACTCCTGAGAGGACGAGAAAACTGCAACCAATTCGATTTGTTTTTTCTGTTCAGCAGTTTTTGCCGTTTCAATGACTCCTGAGAGGACGAGAAAACTGCAACGCCGTCAAAACCTGATCCGGCTTCTCCGAATAGGTAGTTTCAATGACTCCTGAGAGGACGAGAAAACTGCAACTCGGAGCCGGCAAATTTACCCACCTTCAAACCACACCGTTTCAATGACTCCTGAGAGGACGAGAAAACTGCAACGCATGGGACTTGATCTGGCCTATTGGCATGGTTTTGGAGTTTCAATGACTCCTGAGAGGACGAGAAAACTGCAACTTCGTAGAGGGGCCTGCCATGCGCCGTTGAACTTTGCGGTTTCAATGACTCCTGAGAGGACGAGAAAACTGCAACTCGTTCATTTAGTTTTCTTCACCTCAAATAATTTCAAGTTTCAATGACTCCTGAGAGGACGAGAAAACTGCAACCTTATCTGTTCAGGGATAGTTTTCTCATCACTCAATGTTTCAATGACTCCTGAGAGGACGAGAAAACTGCAACCGTTCCTCCCGGCTCATCCTTCCGCCTCCTCGAGCTGTGTTTCAATGACTCCTGAGAGGACGAGAAAACTGCAACTTCACCCAACCGTAGGTGTCATAATCGAATGCGGCTGGTTTCAATGACTCCTGAGAGGACGAGAAAACTGCAACCTATTCCCTCTTCTTTTGAAAGAGTTATTACATCTCTTGTTTCAATGACTCCTGAGAGGACGAGAAAACTGCAACCCGCAAATTCCGTCTTTCCGTAGTTTTCAAGGTTTGGTTTCAATGACTCCTGAGAGGACGAGAAAACTGCAACGTAATAAAGCCTTGATTTAACTTGACAACCGTGTTTGCGTTTCAATGACTCCTGAGAGGACGAGAAAACTGCAACCTTCCCTTGGCTTTCGCATCCTCCTTTGTCAGTTTGGTGTTTCAATGACTCCTGAGAGGACGAGAAAACTGCAACCGTAGGCCTCCCGGGCCGCGGCTTCCGCCTTCACGTAGTTTCAATGACTCCTGAGAGGACGAGAAAACTGCAACCAACTGTAGAAGGTAGTGCAGAACTTAGGTAGGGTGTTTCAATGACTCCTGAGAGGACGAGAAAACTGCAACCCGACTGCCTCGATGTCCCCGCCTGCCTCGATGTCCCGTTTCAATGACTCCTGAGAGGACGAGAAAACTGCAACTTGTAGCTTCTACGACCGTGAAGTTTTCCATCTGGTGTTTCAATGACTCCTGAGAGGACGAGAAAACTGCAACTTAAATATTCAAGGACTTTTCCAGTATGCAAATCTTTTACTTCTCGTTTCAATGACTCCTGAGAGGACGAGAAAACTGCAACTTACGGTAACTTGAAAGTAAAATAGTTTGTTGTTTCTGATTCAATGACTCCAGAACGGACGAGAAAACTGCAACTTCTTTAAACTGTTTTTGTCGAGATAAACTAAATATCCGTTTCAGTGACTCCTGAGAGGATGAGAAAATGGCTATTCTAAGTGCAGCTAATCTCCCCGTATCGCATAGCTTTGACTAAAATGGCTTCAAAAAAATAGAAATAATTGAATCAATAAGTTCAATGACTACAAATTCATATCTACATCATCTTTAAAAGTAGATTCAGGAGGCAGACCCATCGTTGCGTAGAACGCTGATAATCTCGGTAGGAACGGGGATAGGGCCAGGAAGCGACGCAAAGGAGAGCCTAGCACATGGCCTACAGCGAAGCATCAACAACTTCAGACCCGACCACATCATATATGTGATAAGCCCCGAGAGCCGAGAATCTATGCTGCCGCTGATGCTTGAGAAGAACCCCAGCAGAGACCACCAAGTTGTGGAGCTGAAAAACGTCGACGACATCCAGAAGATCTTCAACGAGCTCCGCCCCATCGTAGAGGAGGCCAGGGCGCGCTCAGACGAACTCTTCATCGACTTCACCTCAGGCACCAAGGCGATGACGAGCAGCTTGGCTATACTCGGCGTACTATGCGAGGCGGATGTCCTCTGCAACGTCGTGGGCGAGAGGAGAAACGGCATAGTGCAAATGGGGACGGAGAACGTCCAGTCCATCCCCGCCGGCTTCGCTGTTGCCGAGAAGAAGCTCCAGACCGCCCTAAGCATGTTCAACAGGCACCATTATGAATCGACCCTCAGCCTATTGGAGGAGCTTGACAGGCTCACCTCCGAGGCTTCGCTGGCGACGCGGGTGGCGAAGCTCCGGTTAATGAGCAGGGCTTACCTTGAGTGGGATCGTTTTAACCATGAGGAGGCCTTCAGCCACCTGCACCTGGTTGAGGACGACCTGTTCTCCGGTAACAAGGCGTTCTTGGGCTCTCTTCTGCACATGGAGGGTAGCAGAGAAGATCCCCGTGTGAAGAAGGCGACGTACCTCCTCGTCGACCTCCTGAACAACGCCATGAGGAGGGGGGATGACGAGGGAAAGTATGATGACGCCGTCGCCCGCCTCTACAGGGCGATGGAGTTGCTCGCCCAGAGGCAGCTACTCACCCACGGGATAGACTCGTCTGATGTGAGGCCCGAGGATGTGCCGGCGGAGCTTAGGCGGAGCTGGGAGGGCCTCTTCGTAGAGGGATCTGCGAAGATCGGTCTCGCACACTGCTACGAGCTTCTGACGGCTCTGGGCGATCCCCTCGGAGAGTTTTATAGAGATGAAGAGGTTAAGGAGCTGCTGTCGACGAGGAATAGCTCAATTCTAGCCCACGGGCTCCAGTCTGTTAATAGAGAAGTATATGTTACTCTGAGAGACCTTGTGGCTAGGAAAGCTAAGGAGACTACCCCAAAATATGGTAAACTGCTTGAAGAATCTAAATTTAGGCAGATGGAGTGCCTATAATATTAAACCTTTAGCGTGTTATTGGAGGGCTCCGTGGGGCTTTGGAGGCGTGGAGAGGCTGCCATCACGCGTATCATATGGCCCTTTTACCGGCTTCTGGTCTTCTATCTAGTAGTCCCCGGCCTCGGCGGCATCCTCTTTATACTCATAGTTTTCCTACTGATAATCCTCCTCTTCTGGGTCCTCCGCTTAATTCTATAGATTAATTTTAATTAATAGAATACTAGTAATATATTACTAATTACTAATCATAGTTATGTTACTATATGGATAAAATTTAATTTAGTTTATTTATTGCATGTATACCTTAAAATACGTATTTTTTGTTATGCTTTTTTGTATTGAAAAACGCAAATCTTTTATTTGATAAGCGTTTTATTGTTAATTGCTTCAAGCTTTTACTTGAAGCACTGATAGGGCTTGAGTGAAAAAGACCGCCCTAAGCGGATCGGATTCACCTAAGCCTTAGATGAAGCCTAAGCCTATCGGGATTGGTTAGGCTTAGAGGCGAGACCGAAAAGCCAACCTCCCCAGCGTTTAGGGCGCATGGGGATAGGTCTCAGTCAAATTAAACTTTCTCCAAATGTTTTGATTCAGGTTTCATTAAAAATCCTGAAACGATGTATCAGACCCCTCTAAACCGTACTTACTCCCGCAGGGATTGTCATGCCGTATCTTGGAAGGTGCGTCAACTGTAACTGGGCTTGCCTAGGTCAACTCGAAAGCGAGGTAAGGGGCGTTCTCCGTAAGCACTCGGAGAAGAGACACACGACTAATAGACACACGGTCAGCCGAATCAGCAGGGAGGAGTATTACTTCTACAGGAAGTTCTGGGAGAGCCCCATATTCTGGAGAGCGTACAACGGGGGCAAGCTCAGTGAGCCCAAACCAGTTTCTGTAAAGGGAGTGGAGGCGGGGAGCTAGGGTCGAATTCTCAGGGCTCCCACCAAAAGGGAGAAGAGAACGTATGGACCAAGAACAGGCTCAGGTAGAGCCACAGGAATTGGAGACGCAGATAGTCGTCTCCCCCAAGGACGTGCTAGTGGACACCATCATAGAACGATGGGGCTACTACGCACATCGAAGGGCACTAGCGTCCCTACTGATGACCAGCACCAGCGCAGAGAGGACCAAGGTGACACAGATAGGGAAGCAGATAGCTGGGAAGCTGTCCGCCTACCTAGCCGAGGGCACGGATGTCCGAGGCGAAGTCGTCACCCTTCAGGGCGAGCTAGCTCAGGCTAGGTCCGTCTTGAAGACCAAGGCACAGCCATACTACGACAAGGTAGCCCCCTTCGTCAAGGCTGTCTCATACCTCGACAGGGTAGTGATACCCGGTCAGATAGAGGCGGTCACGGGCGAGAAGCTACAGCCTAGGGTCGAGATAAGCCCCTCAGTCCTTAAGGCTTTGGCGAAGCCGCCGAAGTAACCCCCTTTTTTGCCGAGGTTCAATGTGCTGTCCCGCTCTAGCATCACCGACTCGGAGAAGCGGGAAGGGAGTCCTTGAGACGACAAACCTCAGGAGGGGTCAACCCGCTGAGCGGGCAGAAAGGGCGGCGAGTCAGGCACCCTAGTGGTGGGAAAGACCTGCGCTTTCTCCGAGCTACCTAGCCGTCCCTGCGTCCGCTCGCGTCCCCGCCCCGAGTAGAGGCAACTCTACGGGCGAGTCCCTTAGATCCCTAGTGGATCGACCCAGAAACCTCCAGTAATGGGCATGCTCGTTTTACGCAGGTGCGTGATGCGTCCATGGGGACTGCCTCAGGGTTCCGTCAGAGGGGCGAAGCCGTCCAAGAAGTCGGGTTTAACGGTTCTAGCCCTGTTGAAGACGGGACTCCCTCCCAGCGAGAGGCGCGTGCACGGCACGAGCAGCTGGGGTAGCCCCATCAGGGGCGGGTGGCGTAAAGATTGGAGGAATATTCATGAACCAACTATGTAGTGGTTGTTCATACCTCCGATGGGGCAGCTGTTCTAGGGACATTGGCTGTATGTTCACCACAGCCATGCTGAGGCTAGCGAAGCTCCTCGGGGAAGTGCCGAGTAACCTATCTTTTTCTGTTGGAGGATTGTCATGAAAGTAGCTCCGAGAGCTCTACGAATCATCCTTGACCTTGGTTGCCTAGCCTTATCGTCCAGCGTTGTCATGGACTCCTATCTATGGGTAGCTCAGGGCTACCTTATCCCGTGTTGGACGATGGCTGCCATGTCCGCTGGCCTCATACTTGTTTTTCAAGTGCTGAAGAGACGAATCTAGCCTATTTTTTGGAGGATACGCATGAAACTAATCGTTGTAATAGATGATGAGATCCTTCCTGAGGAAGCAGAGGAACTTGAAGACGCTCTGGCTGATTTCCTTGGTCTTAGGAAACTTAAGGGGAGGATAGAGGACGGACTCACGGGGAATACTAAGGTCTTTCCGATAGTCCCTGACTGGACTCCGTCTAAGTCAGACTACAGGTACTGTGAGGACTGCAAGGGCTTCTTCGACTTCTGGAAGTACGACTACAACCTAGGCGACGCGGGGCACGAAGGACACAGGGTCAGGGAGCCCACGGACGAAGAGTATAAGCAGCTTCTGAAGGACTGCGAAGAGGCAGGCTGCTTCGAGGAACCCCCTTTTTTGGAGGATACGCATGAGCGTACAGAAGCTGGGTGTCCTGCGTAAGAACACCGTGATACACACGGAGGACATTACCTTCCGCGTCGAGAAGGGCACCATCGTTGTGGTATCTTCGGACACTCTCCGGTTCAGGGACAAGGACCTCGTC
>Ga0172364_10002001_pt1 | contig 16057 bp, 12 predicted proteins | sample LakKivSesite10cm_FD_114545 | JGI IMG/M metagenome (GOLD analysis project Ga0172364, IMG submission 114545) | Sediment microbial communities from Lake Kivu, Rwanda - Sediment site 10cm | ecosystem: Environmental > Aquatic > Freshwater > Lake > Sediment | place: Rwanda: Western Province, Lake... | reverse complement strand
GTTGCGCCAGTCCTGCACCCACCACAATGCGAATCACTTCGTCAATGTCCTTGTAGGCATCGGGTGCCTCCTCCTTGATGGTGAAGCGGTCTTCACAAACGAGATAGATACCCCGCATGGTCTCCTCAAATCGCTCATCCGTAATAGCGCCTGTTTTAATTACCTTGCCGTCGCGATGGCGCGTCTTGCCCGCCGCCGCAGTGCGCGACATTGTGCGCCCTGCCCCGTGATTCACGCTGAAGAGACTTTCCGCACCAGTCTCAGTGCCAACAAGGAGATAGCTTGCCGTGCCCATGGAGCCGGGGATGATGACCGGTTGTCCGACGTGGGTATAAGGACTCCCCTGCATGCGTCCTGAGGGAAAGGCGCGTGTGGCGCCCTTGCGGTGAACCCAGATATGCTCCCCTCCATGCTTTTCAAACTTTGCCATATTGTGCGGGACGTCATATATTAAGGGCATTGGGATATTTCCATAAATATAACGGAATTCGCGCCTGACAAGCATTGCCATCGCCTGACGATTGACAAAGGCAAAGTTTGCGGCGGCGTGCATGGCGGCAACATAATCCTGCCCCTCGCGACTGCTCACAGAGAAAAATCCAAGAGAACGGTCAGGCGCCTTAGTTCCCGCCGCACCGGCGGCAAGACGCATGTAATCATCGCCAATCTGGTGCCCAAGCCCGCGGGAACCGGAGTGTATCATGACAACAATCTGACCCTTTCGGAGTCCGAACTCCGCCGCAAGTCGCTCATCCGCAACGACCGTCACCTCTTGAATTTCGATGAAGTGATTGCCTCCACCAAGGGTGGCAATCTGGTCGCGACCACGCTCAATGGCGCGGCTGGAAACTGCCTCAGCCCGCCCCGCCATGGAACCATTCTCCTCAATCTTTTCCATGTCCGCCTGATACTCATCTTCATTCCAGACCTTTTCAAGACGGGGATTGGTTCGCCCCCAGTTTCCCATACTGCGGACGCCACGCCCGAGCACATCTCTCATCTCAGTATTTGAAACCTTGATATTCCTCTTCCCCTCACCCAACGGGATATTGCGATGGATGGAATCAGCCAGTCGTCGCACGTCAATATCTTCCCGCGTCAAGGGCGTGGTCATGAGACGCATGCCGCAGTTGACGTCATACCCGACAGCGGATGGGATGATTTCGTTTGGCATGGCAACTATGGAACCGATGGGAACGCCAAAGCCGGTGTGAATATCCGGCGTGGCAAGGACTTTCTTGACATTGGGTATGGAGGCGGCGTTGATAAGCTGCTGAACCGCCTCATTCTCCATGCCGAGTTCATCGCTGGTATAGACAAGGGCATCCGTCTGCATCCTTCCCTCGCGCGGGAAAAAAACCCTGAATTCATCAAGACGTTTCTGCGGCATATTCAATCACGCTCGCTTGAAAAAAACTCTTAAGAATTTTTACCACCAAGACACCAAGAGACCCTAAAAAAACGAATATTTTCACCACAGAGTCACGGAGGACACAGAGAGTTTCTAATGTTTTTCCTTGTTTCATTATCCTCTGTGTTCTCTGTGCCTCCGTGGTGAATCCCATATTTTTAGAGATTCTAAATACACAAAGTCTAATAAATCCGAATCCTCCTGAAATATTTTTTCTTCGTGTCCGCCAGCGGCGGATGGTTTCTTTGTGGTTTCATTCACTATTTCAGAGTTTCTTACTAAAATATCAGACCATGACGCAATAATGAAATTCAAAATAGCAGATTAAACAACATTTTCAAAACCCTGTATATTAAGTATATGGCAAGAAGCCAGATGGCGACAATGATAATGGCGGCTGTCCAACTTTTTTTCCTCGGTTTGCCGAACCGCTCCTTTGCCCTCTCACGGCATTCCTTCAAAACATCCTTCGGAATCATCTTCATCGCTATAAAAAACCCAAGAGAAACAATGATGAGGTCATCAAGCGAGCCGATGACTGGTATGAAATCCGGTATCAGGTCAATAGGACTCAGGGCATAACCCACAACGATAAGGAGCATAAGTCTTGCATACCAGGGTGTGCGTGGGTCTTTGTAAGCCAGATATAGTGCATAGGTCTCGGATTTGAGACTTTTGACCTTTTTTCGCCAGGAAAGAAAGCCAAACATCGCTCACATTCCTTTTATATAACAATATATCAATAATTCCATTCCTTTCATGTGGCAACAGCAAATTTCTCATGAGATTTAATAAAATATCTCTGATATTGTCATGGTAAAAATTTTTTTAATTTTGATTAAAATTCTTCTTGACAGCCATGCTACAGTTGTAGCAAACGATGTTACATTATTAGTCAAATGAAGGAGCGAAAAATGAGAAATTTTCTACCTGCACTTTCCAGGGCTGAGTGGGTGATTATGAAAAAAATATGGGAACTCAGGAAAACCAATGTTCGCGAGGTCTATGAGGAACTGATGAATTCCCATGATTGGGCTTACAATACAATTCGGACAATCATGGAGCGTCTCCGGGCTAAAGGTTACCTCAACGCCAAAAAGGTCGGTAACACGCTCTTCTACGAGCCTGCCGTGTCCAAGGATAAAACTGTAAAACAAGCCCTTCATGATTTTACCGAGAGAGTTTTTGATGGCGCCATCAGCCCAATCTTTGTCGCTCTTTTAAAAGAAGAAAACTTATCTCAAACTGAAATTGAGAATATAAAAAATCTCATTAAAGAAAAGGAGAAGAAAGATGAATAACCTGCTCTCCATCATTAATGGGTTTTCTGATAACTTTATCTCCATTGCATGGGCGATTTTCTGGCAATCCTCCCTGCTTGCCCTTCTGATAGCTACGGCTACGAAAATTTTCAGAAAGGCATCTCCCAATTTTAAATATCTCCTCTGGTTGCTTGTCATTTTAAGATTATTTCTACCCCCATCATTCTATCTCCCGACAGGGGTCTGGACGTGGGGTCCTGCGCTATTTCACAAGCACTTTATCCCAAAGACGGTGCCACCTCCGCAATATAACATTCCTTTTACCATCTCACACACAGACATGACAATCAACCCGGACGTCATCCAGCCAACGGCATTTAAAGAATCATTGTCGTTCAACTCACTGCTGTTTTTCGCCTGGGCAACAGGTGTGTTGGCACTACTCATATTCTGGATTAAAAAGATATCATGGTTCAGGAAGATGCTGAGCACCTGCAGGGATTTACCTCCCCATCTAACGCCTTTAATCACGCAAAACTCACAAAGATTGAGACTTAAGCGCAGAATTAACGTAAAGGTCTCGGACAAAATCACGACTCCTGCGGTCGGGGGATTCCTCAAACCAGTGGTCATTATTCCATCGGCAATACTGGACAAGATGGACAGCGATGAACTGACTCCAATCATCGTTCATGAACTGGCGCATATCAAAAGGTATGACTGGCTTGTGAACTGGTTACAAAACTTAACCGCAATCATATACTTTTTCCACCCATTTCTCTGGTTCACAAACAGGCAGATAAAAATTGAACGTGAAAAGGCATGTGATGACATGGTTCTTTTGACTCTGAAGATAGAGCGGAAGAGCTATGCGGAGACTCTTTTAAGAATATTCGACATGCTCTCGTGCGAGCATATTTTCCATCCTGATTTTTCAGGCATGGCAGAGCCAAAAAGCGATTTGGGGAGAAGAATTATGAGAGTCATGGATAAAAAAGTGGTTCCTACGGCACGCCTCTCGGTCGTGTCCGCAATTCTGATTGTCATTTTCAGTCTATGCTTTCTGACCTTCTCCGGGCAACCGGTCAAAGAACTTTCCGGGGCAACAACAGAAACGCTCATTCAGGCGAACAGTTTTGACAAATTTTATTCCCAGCTCAGCGACGACATGAAGCAAAAATTGCAGACACCCATTAATGTGACATGCGATAATGTAAATGCTGAACAGTTTTTGAAAATCATATCTCAACTAATTGACATCCCGATAATAGGACAGGGACTGGAGGATAAAATTGATGTCAGGTATAAGGAAATCCCAGCCAGAATTGTCCTGGATGTCATCTCAATGGAACGCAACTGGGTATGGGAATTATCAGGTGGCAATATTTTTGTTTATACCGACCGCCTGCTCAATAAACACGGAAACCTTGACGCATTCTTGGCAAGTCTTGATGCCGGCACCAAGGAGAAATTGGAAACACCTATCACGCTCACATTGAAAGACTCAAATGTGGAGAGTTTTCTCAGCGAGCTATCACGTCAGACCAGTTTAATCATCATCTCGAAAGATATTAAAGACCGAATCTCCGTTGAATATAATAAAGTCCCTGCCATAAATATTTTGAAAATTATGGCAAAGTCCGGCGGCTGGAAATATACAAAGAGGGATGGCTATATTCTCGTTTCACCCGCATATAGCGAAACCATCAATCGGATTGTATACGAAACAAGACAGCCAAATATAAATTTGGCAACCTCATCAAGAACGCTTGGCTTTACCTCTCCTTCCTATGAGCAGGCATTAAAACAGCTGGACGAACTTAAACTCAAGGGGAATTCCAATATCACAATTGAGAAAAAAGACCAGGAGTATCAAGTGCGTGTTACTGAAACTACCCCGGCGGATGCATCCAAAGTCTCGGACCCCTGGTCGAAGGCGATAATTGAACAAAAGAAAGATTTGATTGGGGGCATAATTAGAGATGAACGGGATAAAACAAAACAACTCGAGAGTGAACAAAAACAACTGCTCGAGAAAATCTCCAGTAAGACTGATACTCTAAAAAATCAAATCCTTTTAGAATGTAAAATTCTGAAACTGTCTGATTCTGTGGAGAAATCCATAAAGGATTCCATTGAGGAGTATGTGAGGAATAAAATGCCGATTCCGGACGATGTCCTGAAGAAATGGCTTGGAAGCAAGGGGGTTGAGTTGACCATGATGCCCCGTCTGGCGGTCATTGATAGCGATGTGGGAAACATTCAGATTGCCTTAGATCACCCGCATAAAATATTATTTTCGATGTCCATCACACCGACCGCTCAGGACGACCGTTTTATCCTGCTTAAAAAATTAACAACAACAATGCTCATCGATAATGTCTTGAATTCTACCACCTTGGAAAACATCAAACTTGAACGCGGAAAAACTCATGCAATCGCTTCAATCCCCGGAAAAAACGAAACGCAAGTTCAACTGTTATCTGCTGATTTCATGAAATAATACAGGGTTCACAACGTTTTGTATTTTCATCCAACGAATGGAACTAATAAAGCATGGCGCCGCAGAGGGCTGGAGTGGACGGCGGGGTCAGGTGGAAAAATGCAAGCACACTTGCCATGACCTCGTTTCTCATCGATTCCGGATAAATGGTCTCAAATGGAAATCCGAAATATACAAGGTATCCCAACTTTTGCCAGTTAGGCAGGGTAATGCTATACTGGACACCTGCCACCAGTGTGTCCGTATATTGCAGGCAGGCAATGCTTCCGCCCCTTGGGGCGATAACGTCTGGAGTAGAAACACTGTAACCGCCATCCGTCGCTCCGCCGTCAAATCCAAACGATAATCCATTAAAGATACCGTCCGTCATTCCGTAAACCGTATAAACCCCGCCGGAGCCATCCTGGACATAATTGGCTCTCAGATAATTATGGTAGAAACCCGCACCGTTCTGCTTATAATCGAGGTCCCAGCCAATCTCCGCACCCGTGACAAACAATTTCCCCCCACCGTCAAGATAGGCGCCCACAAGTGCCTGCTCATTTGCGTCAAATGTGTGGTCGGCGGTTGATTCCTCACCGCAAAGCCAGATGAGGGCATCATAATCCTCAGGCAAGATGTCCTTATTTATCAGCGCCTCATTGGCACAGGTGTCATAAGAAATGCCATAGGCGTCAACCGCCTGTCCATGCACAGCCGCCCATGCATGGCTCACTCCGCGGTTCTGAGAATCCCAGCGGTCATATCCGTCAACGATGAGGACGCGTGGCGGGCTCATATTTCTGCGAAATCCGTAAACATCACTCAAGTCGCTCGGCTGACCGGTTGTGGAAAGGGCGCGGATGCGGAAATACCATGATTTGCCGGACGCAATCTGCGTTAGTGTGCATGAGGTGGCTGTCTCGTCAAGGACATCCATCCCCGCGGCAAGTGTCCATGTTGTCATATTATCAGACATGATGAGCTGATAGCCCCCCACATCGCCGGAGCTGGGTGTCCATTTGACAAGGGCGCCGGCTCCTGAAGGATTGGCGCACACAACCTGCAGAACCGGCATCTGAACCGTTGATGTGCTGATATACTTCAGTATCCAGTTCTCCGGGTCAAATTCAACGGTCAGGACATCAATCTCCCCCACATCAATGAGAAATGTCTGGGACTTCTGGTCATTGAATACTGTGAATGTTTTTGAGTTCCCATTAAAGTCGCTAACCCGGATATCAATCGGCATGACAAAGACATCACCGGACTGTACTTGCGAGACATTTACCTTTAGTTCTTTTCCCTCCATGCCCCAGCTCCAAAAATATTGAGGTCTCCCAATGCCATAGACCCACTCGTTGAAAAACCAGTCGAGGGAAGAGCCATAGACGGCTTCAAACTCCGCCTGAAGGTCTGGCGTGAGGGCGGTGCTATAGGCATAATCGGCGTAATACTGCCTTATGGCGGTAAAGTAATTCTCATCACCCAAAACATGACGAATCATGTGCAGAACCCAGGCGCCCTTGCGATAAACAAGCGAACTGCTGAAATTATCCGCCTCGGAATTGACAAGAGGGAGCGTGTCACTGATTCCGCTCGACACCCAGGCATTCACATAGTTATGATAGGATGTCTCACCATTATAATATTCCTGAAACAGCGCCTCCGAGTACGTGGCAAAACCCTCATTCAGCCAGAGGTGGTCATAATGTCCACAGGTAACGCTATCGCCGAACCAGTGATGCGAAAGTTCATGGATATTCTGTCGTCCGCGTCCGCTGGGCACAGTGTTGCCCGCACCAAGACTTGTGCAGGTCTGATGCTCCATGCCGGAGGAAATGTTGTGCGTGGCTGTTACATATTTCTCACTGATGAATGGGTATTCACCGTATAGGCGTGCGAAGAGGTTCATTGCCTCAAGCGTGCCCGTAAGGGCGTCCTTTTCGGTATTGTAATATTCGGGATATAGATAATGCCCGATGGTCATGGTGGTTGTGCCATCCTGCGAGGTGTATGTCCCGGAAATATAGGTGTAATTTGTGCAACAGATGGAGGCAAGATACGTGGCAAGCGGGTATGATTCAGAATAGTTCCAGGTCTGCATATCGTCTCCAGCGTCCACTGTGCTTATAAGTTTGCCATTAGAGACCACGGTGTAGTCTTTCGGGGCGGTGATATGCAGGTCCATTGTGGCTTTGTCTTCAGGGACATCCTTGCAGGGCCACCAGTTGCGCGCACCGTAAGGCTGGCTGAAGGTATATATGATGGGCGTCTGGCTGGAGCCATGAGTCGCCCTCCTATAAGGTGAACCAAATGTGCTTTCAAGCGCCTGTGGGTCCGGCGCGCCGGAGTAATAGACACGGACGGTGAATGTGTCATCCTTGTTGAGAGGCGCAGGGAAGTTCACAAGGAGCCAGTCATTCGTGGTGTCAGTGGAATATGTCAGGTCTGCCCCATTTTCATCAGTCACATGGCTGATTGCCATCTGTCCGCTGTTGATGTTGAAATCAAAGACGGCACGGGTAAGCCCATCCACTGTGACGCGAGCGGTCATTGAAAGGACGGCGGAAGGTATGTTGGCGGTGGACATATTGAGTTCAATCGCAAGGTCGTAGTGAAGGGCGTCATACTTGTCCTGATCAGGATGCTTGGCGGGCTGAACAAAAATCCCGACGTCCCCGAAGGCGCAGAAGAAGTGCGTCTCCTCGTAATCTTCAAGGGAGAACGCAACGAGGGATTCAAAGTCAAGCCGCGTGCCATCGGATGACTTAATTTCGAGCAAGTTTGAACCGGTGGATTTGAGAATGCCACCGGGGAGCTGATATAGCAAGCCATCAGTGCGCCGCAGGGGGATTTCCTCCACGCAACTGCCATTGAGAAGAAGCCCCGGTGCGGTTTTCTGTCGAGCGCCCTTCAGAAAAAGGGCGTAATGAACACTGGTAACATCCGCCTCTCTGGGGACGCTGAACGTGACAATGACACGACAACCATTATCAGAGGTTTTAATGATTGCCTTGCCGGCTCGCTCCCCCGTTGCAGAGGTATCAAAGAGGATTGTGCGTCCTTCAAGATGGATGGGGGCTGGCTTTCGGGTCTTATCAGCGCTCACGCGGCAAGGGGCTACCGCGCATAAAATAAAAAACACACCACAAAGGGCGAAATATAAAACCCGCCTCATCCGTCCAAACTCAAATCCTCAAATTCTCAAATTTCTATATGACTCCCTTCGTTGAAAGAACGCCCTTGATGCGTGGGTTCCGGCGGATGGCATCGCCGATTGCCTTGCCGCACGCCTTGAAAAGCGCCTCGTGGTTGTGATGTGCATTATCGCCGTAAAGAAGACGCATATGCAGTGTAACAGCCGCATTCACAACAAAGGCGCGGAAAAATTCTTGCGAGAGCTCAGTGTCGTATTCCTTTATCTTCTCCCGCTTGGATTCTACCTCCCACTTGAGCAAAGGACGGTTGCAGAAATCAATCACGGCATGGGCGAGTGTCTCCTCCATCGGGACAAATGCACTGCCGTATCGGGCGATGCCTGATTTATCACCCAGCGCCTTGCTGAACGCCTGACCTATGCAGATTCCAACGTCCTCTACCGTATGATGAAAATCCACCTCAATGTCGCCGCGCCCCTCAATCTCAAGGTCAAACAGACCATGCTTCGTCCAGAGGTCGAGCATGTGTTCAAAAAAGGGAATCCCGACAGAGCCTTTAAATTCGCCCGTGCCGTCAAGGTTCAGGGATACCTTCACCTGTGTTTCCTTTGTCTTGCGCTCCACAACGGATTTGCGTTGCTTTGCCATGCCACCACCTCAACCGAAAGGATTTTGCAAACAAGTTAAATCTTTTATTGCATCATGAGTCGCAAGGGCAAGATAAAAAAGTAGCCAAAATGATGTAAGCGCCCCCAAAAAAATGAATATATTTTTACCACAGAGTCACAGAGGACAAAGAGTTCGCGAAAAAAGGAAAGGCAGTTAAATAAAAACCGGTCTGCAAGGCAGACCGGCTCATTCTCAATCCCCATAATCAGTTTTTACTATGCCTTAACCACCTTGTTTGACTTCAGGCATCGCGTGCAGACATATTTTCTGCGGATGGCGCCATTCTCATCCTTCACGCGAATCCTCTGAATATTGGGCATAAAGTCGTGCTTCGTCTTATTATTGGCATGACTGACGCGATTCCCGGCACGCTGCGTCTTCCCGCAAATCTCACACATTGCCATGATTTTTCACTCCCCTTACTTTTATCAGCGAAAAAACGAGTTGTATCTCCTGCCCCAAATCCCATTCCGCGTCAAGAATAATCTTCACTGCGGAAAAACCTCGGTTCGGCTCACGCTTACGCGAGACACATCCACTTATAACGGTGAAAAAAAAACTTGACACTACCTACATGTTGAAATAGTTTAAAATTTAAATTTTTGGCATAATACAATTTTTTTGTTCTCAATTTTCCAAAGAAGAGGAGGTGAGAAAAGAGATTAAAAACTAAATATGATAATTAAGGGAGGATAAACCTATGAAAACTAAAATGGGGATTTTTTTAATCTTATTTGTCGCCATTTCCATTTCGGCAATCGCACTTAACTATAATGTCAATTACACCGCCACAGCACCTACCATTGACGGCACCATTGACGCCGTCTGGTCAAGCGCCAGCGCCGCCGCCAGCAGTTTCAAGGATAATACTGACGGCGTAACCCTTTCAAACCAGCAAACCTCTGTCAGACTCTTATGGGACATGAACAATCTTTATATCCTTTTTGAAGCGGATGACAATGCCATTGTCGCACCCGCAACAGCTAATGATACCAATTTCGACTTCGCCACACCTCAGGATACGGCTGAAGTCATTTTTGACCCTGCAGATGGACAGGATGTCAGTTCGAATGATTATATTTATCACATCGCCGTGAACCCTGCCGCAGGTGTTTACACTTACACGGAAGCCGGCGAGAACTCGCTTGGCTGGGACCTCGGCAGTGGTAGTCAGATAGCATTTACCTCATCCGGCACTAACTGGCGGATTGAAATGGCAATACCCTGGTCAGAATTCAACAGTACGCTCGCCAGTTCACCCGGAGTTCTCATGGGCGCAACCGGAAATGGCTCCGTCTGGGGCGCACAGTTCGGACGTCTCCATGGAGGTGGTTCACCACCAAATAACACAGTGGCTTCAAAATGGGATACCCAGTCATACGGGGCATACTTCCGCACTCGTCCATTCGGGACTATAACATTTACTGGCGGTCCCGCCGCCACCGGCTTGAATGTCTCATCCTTCACACCTTTATTCACCTGTAGCTTTGAGTCGCCCACATACACCGCCGGTTCAACCATTAATGCCATCCAGGGATGGTCTTGCACGGATGCAGCCACCTTTGTAGCCACCGCCGCAGAAAAAGTGACGGGCAGTCAGGGTCTGGAAATCCTGCCAAATGCCGGAAAAACGGTGACAAGCCCCTCAGGATATACCAGCCCCTCAGGCATCACGGTAGTTCAATATGCCGTCAAACTCCCCACAGAGATGTCAGGGGCGGGCAGTCAATACAAACACGTCATCTACATCAATGGCACGACAACCGGTTACGAGACCGGTGGCCAGGTCTGGTTCTATGGCTCGCCAAACTCCTCGGCTGTTGGACAGACAGGGAATGTTATCAGAATTAACGCATACGACACCAGCGAAACGACGGCGAATTACTATTATTTCCCGGGTCTTCAGACCCTCGGTGATTGGTCTTACATCACAATCAAGGTGGATGAATCCACCCGCAAGTTCTCAGTCTTCTATAATGGCAAAAAACTTGCCGACCCATCCAAACCCGATGGCGAATATTACATCAAGAACCACTCCTCTCCAACCTACTCATTCGGCAAGATTCTCATGTATACCAAGAACTTTGGCACCGCGTCTGTTTTCGTGGATGATTTTGGTCAATATTCTGCGAGCATCACAACAGTCGGGAACTGGGACATGTATTGAGAGAAGTCATTTTGTAAATAGAAAAAACAGGGCGAGCAATTCGCCCTGTTTTCTTTATTCTGTAATATCATGACAGAATTAGCTATTCTATCTGCGTGCCAAACCACTATACGATTTTCATTCCTTCTCGTGAAAGACCTGTGAGGAGAATGTCCAGAGCTTTGTCTCCTTATCCTTCCAGGCGTCGGGGGGAAGTCCTGCCTTAAGGCAGATGTGCTTCAAATACTCGTCAAGATTCCACTTCCACTCAACAGGCACCTGCGGCAAAAGAAGTCCTCTGTTCCACCCATTCTCAATCACCAGTCCATCTCTCCCGATAACAATCTTTTTCACGTCCTTGCAAAGATGCTGAGGCGTATTGATGGAGATTTCAATCTTTATGTCTGGGACTTCACTGGCAAGGACAGGCGGGAATCTGGGGTCACGGAAGGCGGCATTGAAGGTGTTTTCCGCAACGCCCTCATATATCGGCATGATTGCCTCAACATGCCCGATACAGCCCCGCAGTTCACCATTCTTGGTGAGCGTGACAAACAGGCGAGACTTGACTTTCAGATTGGGCGTCAGGTCATATTTTGAGTAATCGGGCTTATAAGAGCGGTCTTTTGTAATGCCTTGGAGGACGTCCCGCGCCAGCCGCAGGAGTGTATTCTGCTCAGCCTCAGTCAGGATAGGCGGGTCTGGCTCTCCGCTCGAACCCTCAGTTGGTGTGGTTTCCTTATCCATCTTTTTCACCTCTCCTTTCCCGGATACAGGCGACATCTTCAGAGAAGTCGCCGTAAAGACCACTGCGCCATATCCACAGGTTCGCGATTCATAACCGCCTCCCTCCTTATCAGCGCTGGTATAATAATCAAGCAGATGCCCTGTGACATCTCCCTTTTTCTTCAGGATGCGGAGTAAGAGTTCCACCGGGTTTCTCCCGCAGACCGTTGAGCCGGTCACGTGTATATAATTTTGAAACCCATCCGGGTCAATGTTTACCATATATTTCAGCGCCTCGCGGTCATGCTTGTGAATTCTATCCGCTAACGCCGTCCCACTCAGGTCTGCAAAAGGTTCATAACCATAAAGCGAACCATAATGATTAAGGTCGGTGCTGGCAACAAAAAGGGTATCTGCATCAAGATAAGTGTAAAGGATGTCCGCCGCCCCTTTCATCTCATCCGGGCTCAACTGGTCAACAATGAGCGAGACAATCTTGAAATCTTTAAGTGTGCGCTGGAGAAAGGGAATCTGGTTCTCATCCGAATGCTCCTTCGCATGGATGACAGGGATGGACACGAATATATCTTTGTGACTGAGTAATTCCTCAACGACCTTTTTATCAACAGGAACATCCCCAAGAGGTGTCTGATAGGCATCAACCGGCAGGACGGAAATCTTTCCAAAGCCGCCATAAGAGTGGCTCAAGGCGAGGATGATGACGCGTTTATATTTCCGCCCTTCCAGCTGACGGTATGTGGCGCCTATGATGGGTCCGCTATAGGTATAGCCTGCATGGGGAGATATGAGGGCTACAAGGGTTCCCGGAATATCCTTCTTTACTGCGCCTTTGAGATAGCCATCCACGGTGGCGGCGAGTTCTTTTTTATCCGCCGGAAACCAGAACCCCGCCCCTGCACACCGATGGACCGAATCTTCTGCAAAAGTTAGTTGAATAAGTAAAAAAAACAGCACAGAACCCAAACACTTCGATACCAATTTCTGTGTTATTGTCATATAATTATTTCCTTTCATTGATGATAAATTTAAAAAAGTGCTGTTTGAACACAAGTGCTTTTAATAGCTGGCATTTCATCCCATATACGCCCACAAAGAAGCCTCCCCGCCTTCTTTTTATTAAAACCACCCCACTGTTTGAAAAAGAAAGGAACCCCGCTTTCAACACATTGGTCACGAACATTTTCCACCCATGCTCTCTTAATAGGACGGGCATTAGGACCCGACTCACCTCCAAGAATAACCCAATGAATCCCATTAAGATTAAGATTTTGAATAGGACCAAGCAATGGTTCCAATGAAATGAATTTAGTTAATGCGCCGGTTTCGCGCAAATGGTCAATACGGTAAGCATAATTCTGATTTTCCACTGTAACACCCATCCATATATTAGGAGCCCAACGTAAACAACGGTCCAACTTAAATAATCGTTCCGACCTCTTTGTCAGAATCTGAAAGATGTGCCAATTGGCGCTTCTCATAATATTAAAAACTTTTTTTATGAACGAAACGGGTGCATCTTCGTGGAAAATATCACTCATTGAATTAACAAAAATTATCCGGGATTTTATCCAGTGAAGCGGAACGTTAAGCATATTTTCATGTATGGTAAACGTAAAACCGTTTAGATAATTTGGGTGCCCTGTTCCCTGGAGTCGCTTTGCAATCTTCTCGGCATAACAATATTTACACCCATCACTGATTTTAGTACAACCGGTCATGGGATTCCACGTAGATTCAGTCCATTCAATTGTTGATGATGCCGCCATGGTTTATGCGTTTCGATTCCTATATTTGTTATAAATATCTTCCACGATTTTCTTTGCCACCTCTTTTTGCGAAGCAAAGAACAAATAATAAATTGTTGCACCTTGATTATTTCTCATGGGGATTGGTTCTGGGACAAACTGGAATTCAGCTATCTCTTGAAGCCTTTTTCTAAAAGCAGCAACAACCGTCTCATTAGATTCTTTTTCAACTTCCCGATAATTAAAAATATCCGGAGGCTTCTTCGAATAGGCTACTTCTTTCCACGAATCATCACCCCAAGAATCAGTCATGCGCTGTTTTTGTGAAAGGCTAACACCTTCTGGATTCCTCCATAGAACATTCCGATTAATGTCCATTACTGGAAAATTCAGAAACATATCAACTCTCTTCGTTTTACCTGCCCTTTCAAGCACTGTCCATTTATAATGAAGTCCATACGGGTCAAATAAGCATAATGCTCTATAAGTGGCATCTTTTTCAATTATCGGGAAGATAGTATTCATAAGGATGATATTACAATCCCCATTATAAAGATGAACATTTTCGCGATCATCTAAAAGATCTTTAAGTTGGTCAATCTTATCAACAGCAATATCAATCAAATGATATTCAAAAAAGGTGGATTAATATTTAAAGCATTTAATGGGCTTCCTGAAATATATTCACCTGTTTTCCTTGATACATTTTTTCCTGCACCTGCAAATGCATCAATATAAATGTGTCTTGCCCATTTTTGCTTCGAAAGTATTCTCGAATATGCTAAAGCATACTTACGAATAATATCCAATTTGATTTCTGACCAATATCCAACTTCATCAAACTCAAATTTATTTTCAGCAATCAAGAATTTACAACTCTTCTAAACTGTTTCAGTATTCATATGATTTAGCTAATTTTTTCTCAACTGAAATTTTTATCAAATCGCTTGACATCCCGCACTGCGATGCGGAAACTTATTCCGTTTTATTGTTGATAGCATTCTCTTTGTATCTCATTTATACCAAGTTAGAATAGATAAAGGGGACAAGTATCATGGTAAAAAGAACTTCCAAATCCAAGTCTGGAGCAAAGGGTAAATCAAAGGCGTCACCATCGCCAAACCCCAGCCCTGCGCCCAAATCCAAAGATGGTTGGTCGCTTGATTCCATCAAAGCCCTTGTTAACTTCATTAATGAAAGTAAATTACAGGAATTTGACTTAGAATTGGGTAATATGAGACTGCATATAGTCTCTCAATATAAAAAGGGGAAAAAAGTGGCGAAGGCTCAGGCAGGCGCACTCTCTCCTGTGCTACCCATCATGCCTCAGATGATTCCAGGCATATCTCCAGCCGCACCCATAACCCCGAACCCCGCTCCTGCCGAAGCAGAACTAAAAAACTCAAACCATCCGCACCCGATTGAAACACAACCCCCACCAGTGGAAAAGAAGGAAGAAAAATATATCGATATCAAATCTCCAATGGTTGGCACATTCTACCGCGCACCATCACCAGAATCTCCCCCCTATGTCGAAGTCGGTGACAATGTTACCCCGGAAACCGTCCTTTGCATTGTTGAGGCAATGAAGCTTATGAATGAAATCAAGGCAGAGGTCCGGGGTCAGATTATAGAAATCCTTGCAGAAAACAGCCAGCCCGTGGAATACGGACAGCCCATGTTCAGGATTAAACCATTTTGAGGCTTATGTCCGCCTGAGGCGGATTTACAAGTTATACATCAACACGAAAAACATCTTTGCCAATGCACCAATTCTCAGATTCACCGATTCTCATCCGCCTGAGGCGGACACAGGGGTGCACTGCAAGTGTTTAACAAGATTCTGATAGCCAACCGGGGGGAGATTGCCCTCCGAATCATCCGCGCCTGTCGGGAACTTGGCATACGCACTGTTGCCGTATTTTCCCAGGCAGACATGGATTCCCTGCACGTCCGGTTTGCGGATGAGGATATCTGCATCGGTCCACCCCCAAGCACCGACAGCTATCTGAACATCGCCCGCATAATCAGTGCGGCGGAAATCACCGATTCGGACGCCATCCATCCCGGTTACGGCTTTCTCGCTGAAAATTCCCACTTTGCGGAAGTCTGCCGGCAGTGTAAGATCAAGTTCATTGGACCCTCCCCTGAGGCAATCAGCAAGATGGGTGATAAGGCGGAGGCAAAACGCACCATGAAGGAGGCAGGCGTGCCGGTGATTGCCGGAAGCGATGGGGTTGTCAAGACTGCTGAAGAGGCACAAGTCATTGCCCGGCAAATCGGTTATCCCGTCATAATCAAGGCGGCGGCAGGAGGCGGAGGGCGTGGAATGCGCATCGCCCACACGGATGCCAGTCTCACAAATGGTTTTATGACCGCCCGAAGTGAGGCGGAATCCGCCTTTGGAAATCCGGATGTGTATATCGAGAAATAT
>Ga0172364_10002000_pt1 | contig 16064 bp, 25 predicted proteins | sample LakKivSesite10cm_FD_114545 | JGI IMG/M metagenome (GOLD analysis project Ga0172364, IMG submission 114545) | Sediment microbial communities from Lake Kivu, Rwanda - Sediment site 10cm | ecosystem: Environmental > Aquatic > Freshwater > Lake > Sediment | place: Rwanda: Western Province, Lake... | reverse complement strand
CCATACCTCAGATACAACCTGAAGATGCCCCACAGGAAGGGAACACAGGGCTTCTCCTCGGGGAGGTTCCCCCAGAAGGCGGCGGAGGAGATCATGAAGGTCCTGGAGTCCGTCCAGGCGAACGCGGAGTTCAAGGGGCTATACGTGGATAACCTGAAGATCATCCACATCTCGGCCAGTAGGGGCCGGGTGATCCGACAGTTCATCCCAAGGGCATTCGGGAGGGCTTCTCCTTACAATAAACACCTCACACACGTCGAGGTCGCTGTCGAGGAAGCATAATGTCCGTCGTCAAGCGTATCGTCCGGGACGGCAAGGAGCGCATGAACGTCGACGAGCTCCTGGGAAAGGAGTTCGAGCAGGCTGGATACGGCGGCATCACGCTCACCAAGACGCCGCTCGGCGCTCAGATCAACCTGTATACTATGAGGCCGGGCAGGGTCATAGGCAAGAGGGGGAGGGCGATCAAGGAGGCGTCCGAGAGGCTTGAGAAGGAGCTGGGCCTGGCCAACCCCCAGATAACCGTCGTCGAGGTAGAGGTCCCGGAGCTAAACCCTCAGATCATGGCGTCTAGGGTGGCGAACGCCCTCGAGCGTGGCGTCCACTTCAGGCGGAGCATGTTCTGGTCCCTGAGGCGCATCATGGACAGCGGCGCCCTTGGATGCGAGATAACGCTCAAGGGTCCCATCAGGAGCGCGAGGGCGAGGTTCGAGAGGGTCAGCGAGGGCTACATACCCAAGGCAGGGTACCCTTCCCAGAAATATCTCAGACACGCGACGATGCATGTCAAGATGAAGAGGGGGATACTCGGAGTGACCGTGAACATCGTCCCCCCCGACGCGAAATTCCCTGATAAGATCAGTCTCGAAGGACTGCCGGAAATCCAGTACCCTGAAGAGACTTATATGCCGGAGGGAGCCGAGGCTGAGGCCGCAGAGCAGCCTACGACGCCAGAGGCTCCAACCGAAGGCGGGGAGGTCGGCGTTCAGATCGCAGAGTCTATACCCGAAGCTGCTCAGAAGGAGTCAACCGTGCCCGAGGAGGCTGTTGAAGCAGTTAAACTCGAGGCTGCCGAGACGGAGCCTGAATTGAAGGAGACTGAGAAATCCGAGGGCACAAACGAGGAGGCTTCTGCAAAGGAATCGGTTGAGGAGACGAAGAAGCCGGAGGAGCCCGAGGAAGACGAGGGGGAGGAGGCGGATTAATTGCCCATAGTTCGGATGAAGGAGATCAGGGGCATGACCTCCAAACAGAGGCAGCAGAAGCTCGAGGAGCTCAGGACAGAGCTCTCAAAGATGAGAACCCTCATCAACGCCGGGGGCTCGGTCGAGAACCCCGGGCGGGTAGGGGCCCTGAGGAGGTCTATAGCCCAGCTGAAAACAGTCATGAACGAGGAGCCTGTGGAGCCTTGACGACGCCGACTCCAAGAAATATCCTCCGGCACGAGTTGATAGGTTTAGAAGCCAAGGTGATCAAGGACAGCAACCCGAGCAACGTATCCATCAGGGGCGTCATCGTGAACGAGACAAGAAACACTCTTTCCATAAAGACCTCAGGCTCCGAGAAGGTCATCGCCAAGCAGAGAGCCATTTTCATTTTCAATCTTGGAGGAACCCTGGTAGAGGTCAGGGGAGCGACCCTCGTAGGAAGGCCGGAAGACCGCGTCAAGAAAGTGAGCAAGAGGAACTGGTAGGTCGAAGGGATTTGATGAGTTTCAAGAAGCCGAGCAACGAGTGCGATGACCCTGACTGCCCCTTCCACGGCAGCCTTTCAGTCAGAGGAAGGGTGCTTGAGGGAGAGGTCGTCAGCGCCAGAATGGAGAAGTCCGTGGTCATTCGGATAAACTACACGAGGTTCGACAAGAAGTATGAGAGGTATTCGCGGAAGAGCAGCAGGATCACAGCGCATAATCCGCCTTGCATCGACGCGAAGAGGGGCGATATGGTCAGAATAGCCGAGTGCAGACCATTGAGCAAGACAAAGTCCTTCGTTGTAGTTGAGAAGCTGGCTGAGGGGGCGTAGTTGAGTGTCTAAGAGGATAAAGAAGAGAATTACACCGAGGCGGAGGATCAGCGGCGGCCTGACAACCAACTCTGTGTTTATCTGCGCGGACAATAGCGGCGCAAGGGTTCTCAGGCTGATACAGGTGATGGGGTATAAGGGTAGACGCCGCAGGCTCCCATCCGCCGCAGTCGGCGACCTCGTGATGGTCTCGTGCCGTGAGGGAACGCCCGAGATGAGGAGGCAGATGTTTAATGCCGTCATCGTGAGGCAGAGGAAGCCTTACGTCCGCAAGGACGGCACGTGGGTCCAGTTTGAGGACAACGCCGCCGTCATCTTGACACCGGAGGGCACACTCAGGGGATCGGACATCAAGGGTCCTATAGCCAAGGAGGCTGCCGAGAGATGGCCTAGGCTGGGAACCGTTGCGAGGATGGTGGTTTAAATGGCCAAGAACGGAGTAGTAAAGCCCTCGAAGGCCAGAAAGATGAGGTACGAGGCTCCAAATCATGTCAGGAGGAAGTTCCTCTCCGCCCCACTGTCGCCAAATCTTAAGACACAGCATGGGACCAGGACGATGCCGGTCATCAAGGACGACACTGTGACGATAACGAAGGGTGACAGGAAGCTCACGGAGGGGAAGGTGATGAGGGTGGATGCCAAGAGGGGGCGAGTATACATCGAGGGCGTGACGAAGACAAGGCTCGATGGTAGCACGGTCCAGATTTCCATCAGAACGGAAAATGTCATGATCACGAAGTTAAAAATGGACGATGATATGAGGAAGAGGATCCTGGAGCGAAGAGCCTTCAGTTCCAAGAAGGAGAGTTAGGTAGATTGGGTAGGAAAGGTCCGACGAGGCACCTGAAGAGGCATGTGAGCCCAGCCTTCTGGGCTATACATCGTAAGGAGGAAACCTGGGCCATTAGGACAAGCTCAGGACCCCACACTCTCGGAACCTCCATCCCAGTGTCCATGCTACTGAGAGACCTTTTGAAGTACGCGACGACCGGGAAGGAGGCGAAGATGATAGTGAAACAGGGGAAGGTGAAAATAGATGGAAAGGCTAGGCTCGACGAGAGATTCCCGGTCGGCTTGATGGATGTCGTATCGTTTTCGGATACTGGTGAAAGTTACAGAGCTTTGCCCGAGAAGGGGAGCGGACTGGTCCTCAACCCCGTTAAGGGCGATGAAGCCACTTTCAAACTATGCCAGATAACAGGCATAAAGAACCTCGCTAAAGGCGTTGTGCAACTGCGTATGCATGACGGAAGAACCGTCAGCGTACAACAAGGTGGGTCATTTAAGGTAAACGATGTGGTCAAGTTGAAGGTGCCAGAGCAGGAGATACTTGACCACATAGACTTCAAGGAGAACATCCAATCGATCATCACAGGTGGGAGGTCACAGGGCGAGACCGGCATCATCGTTGGTCTCGGCTCTGAACCGGGCAGAAAGAGGACGGCGACCGTGAGGACTCAGAAGGGAGAGGACATCCGGACGCTCGCTAAGTACGTCTTCCCACTAGGGACAGAAACCTCTATGATATCACTGCCAGGTGAGGCGTGATATGGCGGACATAGAGGTCAAGGAGAACCCCATGAGGGTCCTCAAGATAGCCAAGGTCGTGGTAAATATCAGCACAGGCCGGTCCGGGGACCCCCTCGAACACGCCATGACAATACTGCAGCAGCTCACAGGGCAGAAGCCTTGTCAACGCTTCGCCAAACAGACCATCAGATCATTCGGGATAAGGAGGAAGGAGCCGATAGCCTGCATGGTCTCACTGCGCGGGAAGAGGGCCGAGGAGTTCTTGGTCAAGGCATTTTTGGCTGTAGGGAACAAGATAAACCCTCGAAGCTTTGACAAGTCAGGCAACTTCGCGTTCGGGATTAAGGAGCACATAGATATACCGGGGACAAGATACGACCCGACGCTGGGTATCACCGGTATGGATGTCTTGGTAAACATAGAGAGGCCGGGGTTCAGAGTGAACAGGCGGAAACATGCACAGGCAAGGGTAGGGAAGTCTCACAGGGTAACGGCAGCCGAATCTATGGAGTTTATTAAGGAGAAGTTCGGAATCGAGGTGGGAACGGCAGGTGACTGAGCCTAAGAAGCGGACGACGGGCCCGGGCAGCAGGGCATGCATAAGATGCGGCACACATAACGGGCTCATCAGGCGATACGGGCTATACATCTGCAGGAAGTGCTTCAGGGAGGTCGCCTCGACGCTGGGCTTCAAAAAATATAGGTGATGGCCATGGACCCACTTGTGAACGCGCTTAACACGATAATGAACCACGAGGGTCGGAGGAAGAACGAGTGCATAATCACCCCCGCCTCGGGCCTCGTCGGAAGGGTGCTCAGACTCATACAGTCGAAAGGCTACATAGGCGAGATAGAGTATATCGACGATGGCAGGCAGGGCAAGTTCAGGGTGCAGCTCTTCGGCAGGATAAACGAGTGTAGGGCCGTGACACCACGCTACTCCGCGAAGGTTAAGGAGATGGAGAAATGGGAGAAGAGGTTCCTCCCAAGCCGCGACTTGGGCACGGTCATCCTCTCCACGCCAAAGGGCGTCCTAGACCACAGACAGGCGAAGGAGCAAAACGTCGGCGGCGTAGTGATCGCCTACGTCTACTAGGTGATGAACGATGGCTGTCAATATCATTGAGGACGAAGTCGAGATCCCCGGAACGGTGCAGCTTAATCTAGACGGTAAGAAGGTCACGGTGACAGGGTCCAAGGGGAAGATCGAGAGAGACTTCAACCACGCAAAGCTCGAATTGAGTCACGACGGCGATGTTCTCAGGATCAGGGTCGAGAACCCTAGGAAGGCCGAGGCAGCCCTAGTCGGCACGATAGGCGCCCATGTGAAGAACATGATCAAGGGCGTGACTGAGGGATACGTTTACAGGATGAAGATAGTGTTCGTTCACTTCCCTATGACGGTGAGGGTGCAGGGGAAGAAGATAGTCATAGAGAACTTCGTGGGTGAAAGAAAGCCGAGGATCACCAACATCGCGGGAGATGCTAGGGTCACTGTCAAGGGCGACGACATCACCATCGAGGGAACCGACCTCGGTGACGTGAGCCAGACGGCCTCCAACATCCAGACCGCCACAAAGATCAGGAATAAGGATCTGAGAAAGTTCCTCGACGGAATCTATGTCTATAGCAAGGAGTGATCTAGGGATGAACGACACGGAAAAAACGAGGCTGCTGAGGATCAGAAAGCAGATGGCTAGGAAGAGGCCCGAGTTCCTGGCCGCCGAGTCCTGGCGTTATAAGAGGATAAGACGGAGGTGGCGGAAGCCGACGGGCATAGATAACAAGATGAGGACGAATGAAAAGGGTTGGCCGAGGTCAGCAAACGTCGGTTGGGGTGGCCCCCAGGCTGTCAGGGGTTTGCATCCATCTGGGAAAGAGGAGGTAATAGTCCACGACATCGCCGACCTCTCCAAGGTCAACTCCGATACTCAAGTAGCACGTCTAAGCGGCACGATGGGCAAGCGGAAGAGGGTCCTCGTACTCGAGGAGGCGGACAAGCGCGGGATCATCGTGCTCAATCGTAGGTCTGAGAAGATGAGCTCCGACTTCGAGAAGCTGGAGGATGAGGAGAAATGAACCTCAGCAACCAGAGACGACTCGCGGCGGCGATCCTTGATGTCGGTCAGAACAGGATATGGATCGATCCGGAGAAAGCCGAAGAAGCGGAGACCGCCATAACTAGAAACGAGATCAGGAAGCTCATCAAGGATGGCGTGATAAAGGCACTACCCTTGAAGGCGACAAGCAGGGCTAGGGCGAGGGTGCTGGCGGAGAAGAAGAGAACTGGCAGGCGGATAGGCCAGGGGACCAAGAAGGGGAAGAAGTTCTCGGTCGTTCCTAAGAAGATCAGGTGGATGAACAGGATAAGGGCGCTCAGGATGAAGCTCAGCGAGATGAGGAAGAAGAGGATAATCACAGTGAACACATACAGGAGCCTCTACAGGAAGGCGAAAGGCGGCGAGTTCAGAAGCATCGCGGAGCTGGAGCGCCACATAAACGAACAGAAGCTTAGGAGGAGAGCTTTTGGCTAAGGGGGCACATTACAGGGTCTCATACAGGCGGAGAATGGAGCACAAGACAAACTACAAGGCCAGGCGTATCCTGGCCACATCCGAGGCTCCCCGTTTCGTCGTACGAGTATCAAACAGGAACCTGATCATTCAATTGGTCAAATCGGAGATCGCAGGGGACTTGGTTATCACGCAGGCGACAACGAAGGAGTTGGTTGAGAAATACAATTGGCGGGCCGGCAGCGCAAGCATCCCTGCAGCCTATCTCGTCGGCCTCATAGCCGGATATAAGGCCATCAAGGAGGGCTTGGATAACGCAACACTCGATCTGGGCCTCAAGAGGCCTACGAAGGGATCGAAGATCTTCTCCGCGGTCAAGGGAGCGATCGACGCCGGTCTGAAGGTCCCATGCAACAGTGATGTGATGCCTTCACCGGAGAGGATTGGCGGCGGCGACATCGCAAAATACGCCGAGGTGATAGGCGATCCCTTCGAATACGAGCGCCTCTTCTCCGTATACCTTAAAAAAGGTTTGAGGCCCGAGACATTACCGACCCACTTTGAGGAGACGAAGTTGAAAATAATGGAGGAGTGGGCGAAGTGAGCGATGAAAGAGAGAGGCCTTCGCTCGAGCAGTGGATCCCCAAGACTCAGCTCGGCAAGATGGTCCAGGAGGGTAAGATCACGAGCATACAGGAGGTCTTCAACGAGGGCTACAAGGTCAAGGAGGTAGAGGTGATAGACTTCCTCGTGCCTAACCTTAAGGACGAGGTCATCGACATCAGCCTGGTCCAGAAGCAGACGGACGCGGGCGAGTCATCGAAGTTCAGGGCTGTTGTTGCGGTCGGAAACGGCAACGGCCTGATAGGTCTCGGCGTAGGTAAAGCCCGAAGGGTCAGAAACGCCATCGAGAAAGGCATACGGATAGCCAAACTCAACCTCTATCCGATAAAGCGTGGCTGTGGCAGCTGGGAATGCGACTGTGGGGAGATGCACACGCTTCCCTTCAAGGTGACGGGGAAGGCTGGGAGCGTGACGATAACGTTGTTGCCAGGACCGCAGGGACTGGGGCTCGTGGTCGGAGACACAGCCAAGACGGTGCTGACACTGGCAGGAATCAAAGACTGCTGGTCCAGGGCGACAGGCACCACGACCACCCCCACATCATTCGCGTTCGCCACCTTCGAGGCCCTGAAGCAGACTATCAAGACGATGACCCCCCAAGAGTGGGTGAAGTAGGATGACAGATAAGACTCTCCTTGTGTTGAGGATCAGGGGCGGCATAGACGTTCCCAGGAAGATCGAGGATACGATGATGATGATCCGCGTCGATAGGAGCAACTACGCAACCTTGATCCAAGGGACGCAATCGTACATTGGCATGCTGAATAAGATCAAGGACTACGTGACCTGGGGCGAGCCGACGATCGAGACGATCAAAATGATCCTCGAGAGGAGGGGAAAGCTCGAGGGAGACAGGAAACTTTCTGAGGAGACTGTCAAGGAGACAGGCTACGAGAGCATCGAGAATCTGGCCCAAGCCCTCCATGATGGCGAGGCGGATCTGACGAAGGTCACGAAGCTGAAACCCTTCTTCAGGTTGCATCCTCCAAAGAGAGGCTTTAAGGGGTCTGTGAAGCAGCCATACGGGGGCAAGGGCGAACTCGGCTACCGTGGCGAGGCGATAAACCAGCTGGCCGAGAGAATGGTCTGAGGGGCAGGTTAATCTATCCGATAGGCGTATGATGAAAGCAATTCGAACGGTGGGAAAAAGATGCCGCATGATTTGAGGAAAACTCGGAAACAACGGGGTTCAAGATACTGTGGATGGGGGCAGGTCGGTCAACACCGCAAGTCCGGGGGCAGGGGCGGCAAGGGGATGGCAGGAGGACACAAGCACTTCTGGATCCAGACCGTTAAATATAACCCGCTTCGGTTCAGATCGATCGGCTTCAAGCCACCTTCGGCTCTAAGGATCGCCTCAGCCACGATAAACGTCGGTGAGCTTGAGGACTTGGCGGCCAAGGTTCTCGGTGCCGAGGCTACGAGGGAAGATAGGGAGCTCGACCTCGCCTCGTTAGGGATAGGCAAGCTTCTGGGGCGCGGGAACATTCATGTGCCCATCAGGGTACGCGTCGATTCCTTCACTCCGAGCGCTCAGGAGAAGATCAAGGAAGCCGGCGGATCCATAGTAGAGTGATGGCTTTGCCACGGTTCCTCGACCTCTTCAAGCCGATTTCGAGGTTCATCCCAGAGGTCAAGGCGCCGGAGAGGAAGGTCAGCTTCCAGAGCAGGCTCATATGGACCATACTCGCCCTTGTAATATATTTCGTAATGTCCGAGATACCCCTCTACGGCATACCCAAGGCGCAGGGATCGGATCCATTCTTCTCTTTAAGGGTCATCTTCGCCCAGACCAGGGGGACGCTCATGGAGCTCGGCATAGGCCCGATAGTGACCGCAGGCCTGGTGATTCAGCTCCTGGCTGGCTCCGAGATAATCTCCTTCGACAGGACGAATCCGGAGGACCGTGGTCTGTTCACGACCGCCAGCAAGTTCTTCTCCATCGTGATGATAATACTCCAAGCCTCACTCTACATCCTGAGCGGAGCCTATGGGACGGTAACCTTCGGGGTGTCTCTGCTCATATTTGGGCAGCTCCTCGCGGCGGGCATCATCATCATGCTTCTGGATGAGCTTGTCCAGAAAGGCTGGGGCATAGGAAGCGGCATAAGCCTGTTCATAGTCGCAGGGATCGCGCAGAACATCTGGTGGAGCAGCTTCAGCTTCGTCACGGTCAGCGATGGGAAGCGCTTTGGAGCCATATTCGCCTTCTTCGAGTCCCTATGGAACAGGGAGCCGATCACGAGCTGGTTCTACAGAGGCCATGGTTACCCGGATATGCTCGGATTCATCACCACGATAGTGGTCTTCCTCTTCGTCGTTTGGGTCGAGGGGATGAGAGTGGAGCTCCCCATTAGCCACAGCAGCTACAGGGGATACAGGGGGAGGATGCCAATTAAGCTGCTATACGTTTCGAACATTCCGGTGATCATAGCCTACGCATTATTTGCCAACATCCACATGTTTTCCCAGATGATATGGAATAGATGGAATGTAGGAAATGAAAATTACTTGCTAAACATGATAGGAATGTACAATTCGACAAGTAATATGACCCCTACAGGGGGGCTCGCATACTATCTTACTTCACCAGGCAATCTCCAAGGCGTCGCGGCGGCACCTCTGAGGGCAGCCATTTACGTGGTGATCGTCGTCGCGGTATGCATCTTCTTCTCGATGACCTGGCTTGAGATAGGTGGTCTCGGCGCAGATCAGATGGCCGACCAACTCATTGAATCCGGTATGCAGGTGCCCGGATTCAGGAGGAACAAGCAACCAATCATGCAGCTCCTGAACCGCTACATCCCCACCATAACCATAATAGGTGGGGCAATCGTTGGACTCTTGGCCGCCTTCTCAGATTTCTTCGGCGTCTTCGGGAGCGGGATGGGCGCCCTCCTGGCCGTCAGCATCCTGTATCAGTACTACCAGACGATGGTGCAGGAGCAGGTGGAGGACATATACCCATTCCTGAGGGGCGCCTTCAAGAAATAAAATTCCCGGCTTATTTTCCTTTTATCACGAACGTTCAAGGGATATTCTTCAAGTCCATAATGTTGAGACTACACTTATTATAAGGTCTAAGGAAAAGACTGACTAAAAGAGGCTCAAAACGGGGTTATTTCCCTCAAAACTCGTCATCGTTGCATAGATATGTAAAAACCCATCTCTTAAAGAGACATTATTAGAGGCTGTCCGTTTAAAGGGATATCTTTCCTGTCTATACAATTATCTTGGATGATCTGTTTCAGAAATACCTGATTGAAGAATATTATCCCCAGACATCATAACAATTAACTACAGGTGACGAACACATTTCTAGATAGAACGAGATTGGAAAAGTTACGAGACAGTTCTGTACAAAATAGATCCGATGCTGTTAGGGACTGGGAAAAGATGGACCAGCTTTTCTATAGGGCCCTTGGCTACACGGAGAGATCTTTCAAGATCAATCTCTATATAAACCTCCTAATTGTGGCCGTCGGCGGCGTTCTCGTCCTATATTCAATATCATATGGATGGTTGAGGGGTCTTGACGCTTACACGGCGTTTTTGGGTACCCTTGGGGTGTTTTGCATTATCAGTAATTTCTATCTGACCCCACAGAGGAAGATTCAAAAAACTATGGGCGACCTCACCCAGGTACAGATATTTTACCGGACCTATTGCTCACAGAGGGAGAACATAATGGACTGGGCTAGGGAGAATAAGGATATGACTCTTGAGCAGCTTGAGGCTCTTAATAAGCAGTTAGAGGAGCGCAGTGGGGCGGCTATCGAGAAGATTGAGAAGTTCCTGAGGTGAAGGCATCAGGTTATTTCACAACCTTTTCAAATAGCTTCAATGCAGTTTATGTCGATATGTTTCAGCCGCCGAGGGGGACAAGGGATTTTCTCCCAGAGGAGATGCTCAAACGGAACTGGGTCCTCGACAGGATCCGAGAAGTGTTCGAGGCTTATGCCTTTGAGCCTCTAGGCACGCCGGCGTTTGAGAGCTGGGAGCTTCTCAAAGTTAAAAGCGGAGAGGACATAGTCAACCAGATTTACTACTTCAAGGACAAGTCTGACAGAGAGCTCGGTCTAAGGTTCGAGTGGACGGCCAGCCTCGCCAGAGTCATATCAAGTCACAGAGAACTCCAGATGCCCTTCAAACGCTATGCTATTGGTCCCGTATGGCGGTACGAGAACCCCTCAGAAACACATTACAGGGAGTTCTGGCAGGCAGACGCCGACGTCGTCGGCGTCTCGGACGAGGTTGCAGATGCCGAGGTTCTCGCATTGGCCGTCGACTGCCTAAAGAAACTGGGGTTCGAGAGTTTTGTGATTAAGCTGAACGACAGGCGGATACTCGAAGCCTTCGTAGAACTCGTCGGGATGCCCGAGGAAAACACATTGGGAATAATCCGGGCCATCGACAAGCTCAGCAAGATCGGGAAAGATGGGGTCATGAACGAACTATCAAGATATATTCAGGACAAAGATACCGCGTTAAGGTTACTCGACCTAGTATCATTGAAATCTTCACCTGAAGATGTCATTAAATATGCTGCAAATTACTTGAAGAAAAAGCCTAAGGGAATAAAGGGATGCGCCGCCCTCAAAACGATCCTTGACTATTCAAAACCCTTCGGCTACCATGATTATGTAGTCATCGACTTGACCTTAGCAAGGGGCCTGGACTATTACACGGGGCCGGTCTACGAGGTCTCAGCGAAAGGGTTTGAAGATTACGGAAGCATAGTTGGGGGTGGAAGATACGACGAGATCATCGGCCTCTTCGGCGGTGAGCCGACCCCCGCAACGGGCATCTCGCTAGGAATAGAGAGAATCATGTCGCTCCTGGAGAAAAGGGGCGGTCTCGAGAGCCTGAAACTTGGGGTCGACGTTCTTGTGTCTCCTGTATCCGAATCAATGAAGCCAATCGCCATCGAGATCGCACAAAGCCTACGTAGATCAGGCATACCAACGACGCTGGATCTTCTTTGGAGGGGGCTATCCAAGCAACTCGACTTCGCGGACAAGAAGGGGATAAGGAAGGTAATCATCATTGGTGAAAAGGAGCTGAAGGACAAATACGTGACCCTCCGGGATATGACGACGGGCGAGCAGCAGATAGTAAAGATGGAGGAGCTCCCTAGGTTGCTGAAAATCCCCTCTCGTCGCTAGAGGGTCCCTTCATATCTATCTTGGACAGGCTATAGTAAATTATTTCCCCACGCCTGTCCACAACGGCGAGCTTCACGGAGTAGTTCTTTTTCTCCGCATTCTCCAATGCTTCGCTTAGCCCCGAAATAGTATCGTTTAATCCCTCGGCTACCGTATATGCAAGGTAGCTTGGTGGCTTCTTGAAGTAGCTGCCCCTCTCGTAGATGAGGAAACTGATCTTGCCGTCTGAGCTTCCGCGTGCGACGAAGCCTCGGCCTCTGATATCCTTGTAGATGAGGTAGCGGCTCCAAATCTGTTCGTCTTTGTCTGAGTAAAGCCGCAGCAATTCCTGGAACGAGAGTGTTCTCTGCGTAGCCTCGTCTATCACTGAAATCTTTCCTTTTTCCTGTAGGTACAGGACTTCGAAAGATTCCAGCTTCAGTACTCCGGCATTGATCTTTGAGCCAAAGCCCTCCTGATAGAGGCTGTCCGCCTCATTCTGTGCGGGTACTACGACCTTACCGTCGGAGAGTACCGAGCTTGTCGGCTGCATCTTCACTCAGATATGGCTCTTGAATGCTAAAACATTGCGTTAGATCCTTGTTTGTGCATGACTTCGAGCTTGTTTAGCCTAGGTTAAATCGTTTGAATCCTGATGAAAAAGGGCATAATGATCGAAAAATTTGAGCTTATTGGTCCCCAGCAGTCTCCTTCTTTATCTCCCAGCGACTGTCTCTTCCTTCCCGGATCCAGATCCCACCCATAGATCGTATAGCGTCGTTAATTGGGCCCCATAAGTCTCCCAGGAACTTCTTAGGACTGATGATGGTTAGCTCCTCACCCTCCTCGATGTTTATCAGGTTCAAATCAACGCCTACCGTCCTCAGTTTTTCTGCGACATTCTCCGGAGGCCATTGATCAGCGGTCGGCTTAACTGTTACAGGGGCAGCTTCTACAACCTTTCCCACCGAGATAACTATGCCTACCCTTGAGCCACAGTCCGGGCAGGTAATCCAAATAATCTTTGGATCCTCTCGATCAATCAAGGGAGCGTCGGAGAAGCTGATCGTTCCTGAACCTAAAAACTAACCGATGGATGTGCTGGGATGAGAATTCAGTATTGAACCGAGCGAAAAGTGTTTTAACTGTATTTATTGTAATTATTTATGACCAATTTTGAGTGTCCAGATGCAGGAGTACAACTGTCCCTATTGTCCCAGGAAATCAGCCAGCCCCGGAGGAGTTCGATTCCACGTGAAGCTGACGCATCCGGAGAAATTGGAGGAGTTTAACACCAAATATTATCCGAAGATGGTTGGTTCATTCAAGGAAGAGCGCTCCCCAACCTGATTGTCTGAGACAGGAACGGATTTTTCAATAGGCAAGGATAGGTTTAACGTCCATAATCTTGAAGGTATATCTTTCTTAAGGCATATCGGATTATCATCGAACTTTCATCGATCTTCTCGGGGGTTTAGATTCGAAATGCAAAATTGGGGCAAAAGATTGTTGTGCATGAGGGCATATTCGAATATTCGAACAGCTATAAGGGACATAAAGGCTATCCATGTATATTTTTGGTCCAACATCCTCTTTCTGATGGCTGGACGCATCAGTTAATAGCTTCACTCGATAAACCGTATACAGATCGAGATGAAGCTCACTGAATCAGTTAACCTTGTAGGTGGAGCAGCCTATGGCTACTCGGCGGTCGGTGATTGCAACATTTACCTTGTTGATTGTAATGGTGAGTACGCCCTCATCGATGCAGGTGGTGGATCAGGAGTAAAACAAATACTCGGGAATGTTCGGAGGATGGGCTTCAACGAGAATGACATCAGGGCCATTTTATTGACGCATTGCCATTTCGACCACATAGGAGGAGCATATGAGCTGAAGAAGGCCACGGGGTGCGAGCTGATGGCCCATGAAGCGGACGCTGCATCGATCGAGAATCTCGATGAGAACACACTCCCTGACATGGCTAAGGAGAGGGGTATCAGCTTCAGGGCTCCCAAGTTGGATAGGCTTCTACATGATGGTGAAGATGTCCAAGTAGGTGATGCTACCTTCCATGTAGCACACACACCTGGCCATACTCCGGGTTGTATTTCCATCTATTTCGAGGAGAAAGACGGCGCGATCGGCCTTTTCACAGGCGACATCGCCTCCTCCATGGGGAGGTTAGGCTTCATAAATGGCCCAGGATTTGACCTCAACAGCTGGAAGAGGAGCCTTAAGAGGCTAATCGCAATTAAGCCGGAGAGAATGTACCCAGGCCACAATACTTTCGTGCTTTCAGGCGCACTTGAGCAACTCAGACAGACTGACGACAAGATGAACTCCCCATGGACCACGATCGTCACGAGTATTGGCTAAGCCAGTGAGATAGATATGGGAGAGCAGACAGGACAGAGGGTCAAAGAAGCCCCCTCCCTCGATGATACGTTCAATGCCATCAAGGAGGGGATACATAAAAGACGATTCATCATAATTGCAGGGAACTGCAGGGTCGATTATTGTGGCAGAGCCAGCTCCAAGCTTGATCGCGGAGAGAGGTTGCTTATTCTGAAGCCCGATGGCTCGGCTCTGGTTCACAGGCCAAGGGATTACTCGCCTGTAAACTGGCAACCTCCAGGCTCGCTCTTCAGAACGAAGCTAGGTGACGAAGGACTACTTGTAAGGGTTTACAGGCGTAAAGACAATGAAACATTGGAGGTCCTTTTTGACAGAATATTGCTGTATAGTGTTCTTGATCTCAAAGACGCCGGAGAGTTCAGCCTTTACGCCACCGAGAAGGACATGCAGGAGGCTATCTTATCGCAACCCTCCCTGCTCGAGGAGGGGTTTCGACCCATCAGCCCGGAGCGCCCCGTTGAGCCGGGCTTCATAGATATCATGGGCGTGGACAGGGAGGGAACATTAACCCTAGTCGAGATCAAGAGGAAACGTGCAACCAGGGAATCAGTTGTTCAACTGAAGAAATACGCGGATGTGATCAATCTCGATAAGGACAGGAGGGTCAGGATGATATTAGTCGCCCCTGAGCTCGCCAAGGGAGCCCAAGAGCTCCTGGCGACGCTGGGTTACGAGTTCAAGGTCATGACACCACAGCTCTGTTCGGAAGTGCTGAAACAGAAAAGAGGTAAAACGATAACCCACTTCTTCAAGTGAAGCCTATAAAAAGGGGAAAAGGCCCATTTGTCTCAGTAATAGGAGACAAAAGGGGCTTCTCAGGTTAAATTATGTCCAGTTCCTTCCCTATGTCCTCGACAGACTCTATGACCCTGTCCAATTGTTCAGTCCTAAGTTTGGAGCTCATCTGAACCCTTATCCTTGAACGGTCCTTCGCCACCATCGGGAAGACAATCGGCACGACAAAGATGTTCCTCTCGTAGAGTTTATCGGCCAAGGCCTTAGCCTTGTGGCTCTCACCAACTATTATCGGTATGATCGGCGTCTTCGATAGACCCGTATCGAATCCCAGGTCCTCGACAGCTTTCTTGAAGTATCTTGTGTTCTTCCAAAGCCTCCTAACGTGACGTGGCTCGTTCTCCAGGACGTCGATCGCGGCTATTGTCGCCGCTGCGACAGACGGCGGCTGAGAGGAGCTTAACAGCCACGTCCTGCTCTTGTTCCACGCGAACTTTACGAGATCGAGGGAGCCTGAAATGTGGCCTCCCACGGTTCCGTAGGCCTTGCTAAAGGTCCCCATCTCCACCTGTACCTTTCTATGATCGAGCTTGAAGTGGCTGACGATGCCTCGTCCGCCCTCTCCTAGAACGCCTTCGCCGTGAGCGTCGTCGACATAGACCATTGCACCATGTTCTGCCCCAAGTTTTGCGACCTTGTCAAGCGGTGATATGTCGCCGTCCATGCTGAATACGCCGTCTGTGATGATCAATATCCGTCTGTATTCCGGGGTATGTTTCTCGGCTTCCCTCAGAACGTCCGACAAATTGGCCATGTCATTGTGCTTGTAGACTGTCCTGTCAGACTTTGAAAGCCTGACTCCGTCGATTATGCTGCCATGGTTGAGCTCGTCGCTGATGATCAAGTCGCCTTCCCCAACGAGCTGAGGTATAAGGCCAGAATTGGCGGCGAAGCCCGTCGAGTATGTGAGCGAGGCTTCAGCTCCCTTGAATCCCGCGAGTCTCCTCTCGAGCTCCATGTGCAGATCCATGGTTCCTGAGATGGCTCTAACTGCCCCTGAACCTACTCCATATTTCTT
>Ga0172364_10001995_pt1 | contig 16079 bp, 13 predicted proteins | sample LakKivSesite10cm_FD_114545 | JGI IMG/M metagenome (GOLD analysis project Ga0172364, IMG submission 114545) | Sediment microbial communities from Lake Kivu, Rwanda - Sediment site 10cm | ecosystem: Environmental > Aquatic > Freshwater > Lake > Sediment | place: Rwanda: Western Province, Lake... | reverse complement strand
TTTTTCTACTTAAACCAATAAATAATTCTCCGAGGTTTTTCTCTTAAGATTTTAGATATTTTTATCGCTTAATTTTCATCAATATTAATTAACTAAGGATTAAATACTTTGCTATCACCTCCTTTATATAAATTATTTTTATAACCTCTTCAAATAATATTTATTTTTTTCTGGGTATAACCCCAGAATAAGATTTTATTTAATAGAATTAACCTTTTTAGTATATATAGCAACTTATATAAATTCCCTAAAATATAATTATATAATAAAAATCTATTTTACACAATTTATTCAGCCCTCCATTTTTTCGTCTGAGTGCATTTATGAGCATAAAGCCACCCATTTAATCCATCCTAAAGCAACAATTTCTATTTTTAAAAAAACTTTATCGCCAAGGATATTACCTTCTTTTAAAGTCTTTCCAGCACCAAACCTCTCCATTGTGACTGCAACCAGATAAGTTATTCAAATAATGAAACAGGGGACGGGGACGGTTCTTTGTGTCATGTATCGTAGATTATATAATTACTATGTCTTAATTACTTGTCAAGAATAGTTAGGAATTTTTTATAATCATCACTACAGGAGAAGATATGCCATTGATTTATACTACGGATCACTTTAATTTATATTCGGTACTATTTTTATCCTGGTTGCCCGCTTATAAAATACTCCCTTCTAACCAAGATTAAATAATAATTCTAATTATGGGGGAACAATAATATTTTAATCAAGCAAAGAAAGAGGTGAAACAGAGAACCGTCCTCTGTATCACTTTACTTTAGTCTGAAAAGGTGCTAAACTTATCCATAACATTAATCCATTAATTTAAATAAAAAAGGAGTTTTTTATGAAAAAAATTTTCTACTCTTTTAAGGTAGTAATTACTTTAGTTACTTTTCTTTTTATTCTATTAATAATAACCACCTCTTCTATTTTAGCCCAAGAACAAACTCTTAGCCAGGAAAAGACTATTACCCCGGAAACAAAGCAGGAAGATACTGAAACAGAACTTCCCCTAGAAACCATTTTAGCTACTTTTGGAGAGCAAACCATTACTCTAGGAGAATTTAATGAATTATGGGCTCAATTTCTAGAAGGATATGGACCGGGGCTGGATAAAATATCCGTTCTCGATCAAGTAATTTCAGAAAGACTATTAATTGCCGAGGCAAAAAATTTAGGTCTGGAAGAAGACGAGAAGGTTCAGAGACAGATTAAGGATATGACTGAACAGATCCTGGTTCAGGCTCTGATTCAAAAGGAAATCCTGGAAAAAGTACAGGTGACCGAGGAAGAAGTTACCAACTACTACGGAGAGAACCAAGAAAAATCTACCGAAAAAGAACAGGTCCATCTTTACAATATACTATTAGATAACGAAGATAAGGCTAAAGAAATTCTGGAAAGGTTAAAAATAGGGGAAGAATTCGAAAAATTAGCTGCAGAAAATTCTCTCAGCCCTAGTGCTACCAAGGGAGGAGATATGGGATATGTGCTTAAAGATACCCTGATCTCTGAAATCGAGGAAGTAATATTCAATTTAGAAATAAATGAATTTAGCGAAATAATTAAAACTGATACAGGTTTCCACATTCTTAGGATTACGGATAAAAAACCGGAAAGACTAAAAGAAATTGAGGAAGTAAGAGCAGAAATTTTTCAGACCTTATTATATACCAAACAGAATGAAGCCTTTGAAAAGCTTCTAGCCGACTTAAGAAGTAAAGTCAATATAGAGATAAATGAAGAACTTTTAAAATAGTTAAATTTTTATCTTTAATCAAGAAGGGTACAAAATAAGGTGCCCTTCTTGATTAATCCCGCTTATCTCTCCTCGATAGTACTCTAGTACTCTACCTTCTATCACCTTTTCACTTGACCTATTCATTAAGGAAGAATATCCTTTATAAATCCTCTAAAGGTGCGTATTTTAGAGACAATTTTTTTAAACCTACCTTTTCAAAATCCACCGTAAGAAAGACATCATTCTCAGTTTCAATTCTATCTATAATAATTCCCATTCCCCAATCCACATGCTTTACACTCTTCCCTACCACCATCTCTTCTGGTTTTAGCTTCTGGTAGGAACTAAGAGGCTCGGTTCTGGTTAGAGTGACCTTTTCCATTAAATTTCCGGGAATTTCCCTTAAAAATCGAGAACAACTATTAAATAGAGTATTCCCTCCCAAATTTCTTCTCCAGGCATAGGTTAAATATAGCTGTTCTTTTGCCCGTGTCATCCCTACATAACATAATCTTCTTTCTTCTTCTAACTCTTCTTCACTATTTAGAGAGCGAGAATGGGGGAAGATACCTTCCTCAAATCCAGTGATAAATACTACCGGGTATTCTAATCCTTTAGCACTATGGAGAGTCATCAGAGTAACTACATTTTCTTCCTTATTATAAAGGTCTATGTCGGTAATCAGGGCAATATATTCCAAATAAGCTTTTAAAGAACGATCATTGTTTTTTTCTTCAAATTCTTGAATGGCCAGAATTAATTCTTTTACATTCTCTACTTTAGTCTGCGCTTTTAATTCTCCTTCTTTTTGCAATTCCTGAAAATAATCAATCCTTTTAATTAACTCCACCAAGATTTCACTGCCTCTAGCCCGCTCTTTCTTCAGGTTAAATTCCTCTAATAAATCAATCAATGATTCAATCTTCTTTTTTCCACTATTCGAAAGATTAATAATTTCCAGAGATCGTTTTAGAGCCTGCAAATAATTTAGGTTATTTTTTTCGGTTAGTTCTCTTATCTTTAAGAGAGTTGTCTTCCCAATTCCCCAATTATAATTGGTGACCATCCTCTGAAAGCTAACTCCATCTTTATGATCCTGAATGAAGCGCAGATAGGCCAATAAGTCCCTTACTTCTTTTCTTTCATAAAATCTTAATCCTCCCACTACCTTAAAAGGAATCCCCTGCTGATGGAAAATTTCTTCAAAAGATCGGGATTGGGCATTGGTTCGATATAAAATTACAAAGTCCTTAAAATTTTTATATTTTAGCTTATTTAATTTTAAAATTTCCTGGCTTACAAATAAGGCTTCATCCAGGGCACTAGAGGCTTCATAATATTTGATTTTTTGACCACCCTTTTTCTTCGTCCAAAGTCCCTTTTCTTTTCGGTTTATATTGTTCTGGATTAAACGGAGTGCTCCCTCTAAGATAATCTGGGTGGATCGGTAATTCTCTTCCAGTTTAATAATCCTACTCTCAGGAAAATCTTCTTCAAATCTCAAGATATTACTTAAATCAGCACCTCGAAAACCATAAATACTCTGATCTGGGTCTCCTACTACAAATAAATTATTGTATCTCTGGGAGAGTAATCGGATAAACTGATACTGGGCAAAATTGATATCCTGATATTCATCTACCAAGATATATTTAAATTTGTCCTGATAGGATTGTAAAATGTCGAGTCTTTCCTGAAATATTTTTACCGTAAATAAGATTAAATCACCAAAGTCTAGAGCATTATTTTTACTTAATTCTTCCTGGTATTGCCGGTATACGCGGGAGACTATCTGATTAAAATAACCAGAAGAATTTTCTCCAAACTCCTGAGCTTCCTGTAGATTATTTTTGGCTTTATCAATAAGGGAAGAAATTATATTCGGACTATATCTTTTACTATCCAAATCCAGCAGATTAAGACATTGTTTGATTATGCTTAGCTGATCTGCTTTATCATAAATGACAAAGTAGCTATCCAAACCGAGATGGATTATTTCCCGACGCAAGATCCTGGCACAGACAGAATGAAAAGTTCCCATCCATAAAGAGGATAATCTTCCTGGATCATAAATTTCCCGGCTTAATGACTCAACCCTATCTTTCATTTCCTGAGCGGCCTTATTGGTAAAGGTTACGGCTAAAATATTTTCCGGCTTAATCTTTTTTTCTAAAATCAGATAAGCAATACGATGAGCCAATACCCTGGTCTTCCCGCTACCTGCTCCAGCAATAACCAGGACAGGCTCCTTTTCAGTCTTCACCGCTTCCTGCTGCTGGGGGTTCAAATTTTTAAAGATGTTCATTTTTAGGTTAAACCTTACTATAATATATATACTATAATATATAAAAGAATCTAATTTAATCTTGAGTAATAGTTTTCTCTTTAAATTCTTATGGTAAATAGAAACCAGGAGCTACAGTAACTATGCTCCTGGATTAAAAGTTAATCTTTATGGAAAGGGTTGGTTCATTTATCTCAATAATTATCACTTAATATTCTATATCTAGGTGGGCAAACTTTTCCTTCAAAGTAGCCAGATGATTTCCATTCCAGAATATTTTCCCACACTCCTTACATCTTTTAAACCAGTAACCTCTTCCTCTTACTGAGGGGGGAATTTCCTCTATAACCTTCTCTTCTGGTATTTCTTTTAAGATATTATTACAGGCTGAGCACCTGGTAAATAGATTCTCTTTCTTAATCTGAAGTTTTAGCCTTTCAATTACCTCTTTTATTTGTTCATCGAGATGGTCGCTGGAGAGATATACAATCCAGGGAATCTTTCTGAACAATTTTATCCGGGATATCAAAATTCTGTTCTTTTCTCTGGCTAAATTAATTACCCCAGGATAAACTCCTTCTGGTACAAAAAACACATCAAAACCCATAATTCGAAGTAGAATGGCCAATTTATGCAATTTGTAAATAATAAAACCATTTCTTTTCATCTTATCACCAACAAAGGGAAGTTACTTCCCTGAAATTTAGTTAGACCTCTTTATAATTCAGTGTTTTTAAACTAAATCAAGCCATTCTGAATATTCAGGGACCTTCCCCTTCACAATATCAAAAAATTTCTGCTGCAATTTCTCAGTAATCGGACCGCGTTTACCTTCTCCAATCTGATAATTATCTATCTCACGAATAGGGGTAACTTCAGCTGCGGTTCCCGTAAAGAATGCCTCCTCAGCAATATAAAGTTCATCTCGGCTAATATACTTTTCATAAACCCGGAAACCCGAGTCCCGGGCAATTTTTATTATGGAATCGCGAGTAATTCCTTCTAAAACCGTAACCGCAGGAGTAGTATAGATTTCTCCGTTTCTGATCCAGAATAGATTTTCACCAGTTCCTTCGGTGACATAACCCTGATTATCTAATAAAATTGCCTCCTCTACCCCCGCCTCAATAGCCTCCATCTTGGCAAAAATAGAGTTTATATAATTGGCACATATTTTGGCTTTTTGAGAAACTGAATTGATATAATTACGAGCATAGCTGGAGATCTTTGCCCTGATCCCTTGGCTTAAGGCTTCTTCTCCTAAATAGGTTCCCCATTCCCAGACCGCAATTATACAATTCACCGGACATTTAAAAGGATTTATGCCCAGTTCCCTAAAACCTCTGAATACTAGAGGACGAATGTAACAGCTATCCAGTTTATTTACCTTGATAGTATCACGAATTGCTTGCTGGATCTGTTCTTTAGTAAAAGGTATTTCCATTTTTAATATCTTGGCAGAATTAAATAATCGATCAACATGCTCTTTTAATCTAAAAACTGCGGTTCCTTGATCAGTTTTATAAGCTCGGATACCTTCAAATACACCACTTCCATAGTGCAGGGCATGGGTACAAACATGAACTTGTGCCTTGTCCCAATCTACCATTTTTCCATCCATCCAGATTTTATCAGCTTTCATATTTTTCCTCCCATAATATATTTATTTTTATAATTTTAACATTTTTTCAGAGAAAGATGTAGAGCAAGTATTTTTTATCATTTTCCCTCTATCTTAAATCTCCTCAGTAAGCTTTGCTTGACCAAATCAACTCATAGGTCAAGTTTTCCTGATCAATTCCAATTCGGTAAGGTCAATTTTTCTTATTTTTATATTCCTTCTAAGAATAATTCTGGCAATCATTTCTACTTTTTGAGGAGAACCAGTAGTATAATAATTCTCCCGGCTTAATCCTTTTTCTTTACAAAAGTTTTTTTGCCTAAGCAACTCTTTTAAAGTTTGGGCGGTACTCTCAGCGGGATCTATGATCCGAACTTCTGGGCCCATTATACTGGCAATAATCTCTTTCAAAAAAGAATAATGGGTACAACCCAAGATCAAGGTGTCCACCCGGGCTTCCTGGAGGGGATGCAAATATTTTTTAGCAATTAGGTAGGTATCCGGATGATGGAATTTCCCCTCTTCTACTAAAGAAACAAATCGGGGACAAAAATTATCGAATATTTTTATTTGCGGATCAATCTTTTTTATCTCTTGAGGATAAATCTGGCTGCGAGTAGTATACTCGGTAGCAATTATTCCAATTCTTTTATTGGTAGTCTTTTCAACTGCCTCCTGGACTGCTGACTGAATAACTCCCAGTATAGGAATAGAAAATTCCTTTCTAACGACTTCTAAGCTAGCGGCAGTTGCAGTATTACAGGCTATTACACAAAGTTTAATCCCTTTATTTAAGAGAAAGGAGATTATTTGCTTAGTAAAGTCAATCAATTCTCCTTGACTTTTTTCTCCATAAGGTTGACGGTAGTTATCAGCAAAATATTCAAAGTCCTCCCTAGGAAGTAGTTTTTGGACTTCCTGAAGTACAGATAATCCTCCCAGCCCAGAATCCATAAAGCCTATCGGTTTATCTCTCATTAAAATACACCTTGGCTAATTTTTTTATCTTCCTTAAAAAAATCTAAGTGTCCTTCTGCTTTCTAAAAAAGATTATACCTAAATAGAATTATCTCTTTTTCAGATAAATACTATTCAGGTATAATCGATACAACTACTCTTATTATCCTTCTATTCCTTATCCAGAAAAGTTAAATATTTCATTCTGCCCTTCTTCATCTATTACCTTCACTATTTTGTTTAAATTCTCGAGCAAAGTTAGGAAGGATAAAAGATGCCCTATGAATATCCGAGTTATAATATTTTAAGTTGCTCAGCTTTAAGACCCTTTCGGGATTAAAATCATCGAGAGGATGGTATTTTTTTGAACAAAAAGTAAAACCAATAATCCCGCTCGGATAGGTTGGAACCATAGTATAATAATATTCTGCGATAGGATATATCTCTTTTATAAAAGAAAATAGTGATCTTATCACCTCTTCATTATAAAAGAATGATTCAGCCTGAGTAACTACAATTCCTTCTGCAGTCAAAGCCTGATACATAGCTTGATAAAACTCCCTTTTAAAAAGAACTTCCGCAGGGCCTATAGGGTCAGAGGAATCGACAATAATTATATCATATTTATTTTTACGCGTCTGGATAAATTTACTACCATCCTGAAAATATATTTTTACTCTGGGATCCTCAAAACTATTGGCCAAGCCAGGGAAGTGTTTCTTAGAAAGTTCAATTACCCGGCTATCAATCTCGCAAACCTCAATTTCTTTTACTTTGTTATGTTTTAGTATCTCTCGTACTGTCCCTCCATCTCCACCTCCGATAACCAGTACTTTTTTAACCTGAGGATGCACACAGAGAGGAACATGGGCAATCATTTCGTGATAACAGAATTCATCAGCTTCAGTTAGCATAATGATTCCATCAATAAGTAAAACTTTACCAAAAGCCTTGCTTTCCAATACTTCGATCATCTGGAACTTCGATTCAACCTTTTCGATTGATTTGGTAACCTTTAATCTTAAAGCTCTCCCCTTACTAATGCCGTATTGGTCTTCTATCCATACTTCCCGGCTTTCCATAATCTAAAACCTTAGCCTCTTAAGATATAGTGCATTTTTACCTTTTTCGCTTCAAAAAATTCCTTAGTGAATTTTTTTACTAGCGAAGGTTCATAATACTTGCAACTAAATATATCTATATAAGCACTATTACTCATATTAGCAAAATGTCCTGAAATTAAGGATGTTTCAATTAACTGGACCATAGAGAAACCAGCTACCCTTTCCTCTTCGCCAAAATTTACTACCTGGGTTTCTCCATATCTCTTCATATCGATTATTTGACATAATTCTTGGACATATTTCTTTATCTTTTCAGCATCTCTTATAGTTTGCGGATTACAATCAAAAAGGTCTAGGCTGGTCAACATTCCCCAGGCCTTGCTTTTATAGTATTCATCCTTTAGATTTTTCATAGTTTAGACACCTCTGGTTTATGTAATAATTTGACCGGGAAATTTAAAATACCCCTTTTCACTTCCGTAACTGAAACTGTGCCAGCCTTCAATTCCTTCTGTAGATATTCTAGGGCAAGGTTACTTTTTATCTCATTTCCACAGGTAAAAATATCTAGAGCACAGTAACCATATTCAGGCCAAGTATGAATAGAAAAATGAGATTCCGAAATTACTACTACTCCGCTTACCCCATGAGGAGAAAACTTGTGAAATGTTGAATTAAGGGCATTTGCTCCTGATATTTTTACTGCTTCTAATAGTAGTACCTCTAATTTGGAGACATCATTAATCAGGTTTGTGTTACAATCGTAAAGTTCTACCAAGAGATGATTTCCCAAATAATTCATTCTTCTACCTCGCGATATATTTAGTATATCGCCCCCCTTTCTTTTTTTATTTATCTTCACTCTCTATTATTTTTGGAGTTCCTTTAAAGATATTTTCAGGTTTTAAATTACTTAAAATTGGTCTGTAAACCCTATAAAAAATACCCTTAAAGTACAAATGATAATATATCAAAATTAGATTAATTATTCAATATCTTTTAAAATATTTTTAAAATATTTTTCCCTTCAAATAATTAATAAAAGTCTTATTTTCAGTGGTGATTTAACAGTTTAGGAATAACCGCCTATTCCAGGCCTAATCGATTGAATATTATCTCTAAATTCCTTAAATAATAATCATAATCCAGACATCTTTCTACCTCAGCAGGTGACAAATAATTCAATATTTCAGGATCTTGTAGTAATAGGTCTTTGAAATCATCTTCCCCCTGCTCTACTCGTTTAGATATCTTCTGCACCATTTGGTAAGCTTTATCTCTTTCCAGGCCTTTTTTGGTTAATTCCAGTAACACTTTCTGAGAAAAAATTAAGCCCCGGGTCTTTTGCAAATTTTCCTTCATTTGCTCGGGGTAAATCTTTAAATTAGAAAGAAGAGAAATAAATTGCTGCAATATATAATCAATTAATATGTTACTATCGGGGAGAATGATTCGCTCAGCAGAAGAGTGAGAGATATCTCTCTCATTCCATAAATTAATATTCTCCAAGGAAACTAGGGCATGAGCTCTAATCACTCTAGAAAGGCCACAGATCCGCTCGGCAATTATGGGATTTTTTTTATGAGGCATAGCAGAAGAACCTTTCTGCCCGGGAACAAATTCTTCTTCTAACTCATGAATCTCTGTCCTTTGTAAACTTCTAATTTCCGTAGCAAATTTTTCCAGTGAGCTGGCGATTATAGCTAAAATACTTAGATAATAAGCATGCTGGTCTCTTTGAATAACCTGATTAGATCCTTGGGCAGGAAATAATCCTAACTTCCTACAAACATATTCCTCCACTTCCGGTTCAATGTGGGCAAAAGTACCCACCGCGCCCGATAGTTTACCATAACTTATCTCTTCTTTAGCTCTTTCTATTCTTTTTAAATTTCTTTGCACTTCTGCATACCATAAAGCAAATTTCCAACCCAGAGTAATCGGTTCAGCGTGAATCCCATGCGTTCTTCCTACCATGATAGTATATTTATGTTCTAAAGCCTTTTCCTTTAATACCTTTAATAGATTTCGAAGGTCTGCAATAATTATATCGGCAGATTGTTTTAATCTCAGGGCTAAAGTAGTATCTAATATATCAGAAGAGGTCAGTCCCTGATGAAAATAAGCTGAATATTCTCCTAAGTTCTCTCCTACAGCAGAAATAAAGGCAAACATATCATGTTTAGTAATTTTTTCCCACTCAGCAATCCGCTTTAAAGAATAATGAGCCTTCGCTTTGATCTGTTGAAGAGTCGGTTTATCGATCTTTCCTATTTTATATAATCCTTCACAGGCTAATAGCTCTATCTTCAACCAGAGCTGATATTTATTCTTCTCCTCCCAGATATTTTTCATACCAGGCAGAGAATAGCGCTCAATCACTATCTTCACCTCTTCGTCATTTATTTTGTATCCATTCGGATTATTAACCATCCTGTTCTTTTTTACTGATCCAGGATATTAATCAATTTTCAGTAAATAATTTTTCTCGAATAATCGTCTGATTTCTTTCGGGACCAACGGAGAGTAAGATTATCTTGGTCTTCACTAGTTCTTCTATTCTTTTTATATAATCTTTTAATAGTTCGGGTAGTTGATCAAATCTATTTATTCTGGAAATGTCCTCCTTCCATCCTTCTAACTCTTCGTAGAGGGGAGTACAATGAGCAAGTATTTCTAAATTAGGAGGAAATTCCTGGAAAATTTTATTTTTATATTTATAGGCAGTACAGATTTTTATCTTATCCAGGTTACTTAACACATCAATCTTGGTTAAGGCAAGGCTATCTAGACCATTTATTCTGACTGCATACTTCACTATCACTGCATCAAACCAACCACACCTTCGTGGTCTTCCGGTAGTTGCTCCGTATTCTCCACCTTTTTCCCGGATATATTCACCTAGCTTATCTTTCAATTCGGTAGGAAAAGGGCCACTCCCTACCCGAGTAGTATAAGCTTTAGTAATCCCTAATACCCTATCAATCCTGGTCGGTCCTACTCCGCTTCCCGTGCAGGCTCCACCAGCTATCGGATGAGAAGAGGTAACGTAGGGAAAGGTACCGTGATCAATATCCAATAATGTCCCCTGGGCACCTTCGAATAACACTTTTTTCCCTTCTTCAATAGCTTGATTTAACCATAAAGATACATCAACCACATATCTTTTTAATCTTTTCCCATATTTAATATATTCACGAATTATATTTTCTTCTTCCTCTGGAGAAATATCCACCTGATATAATTGGTGAAAAATGAACTTTTTTTCTTGTAAATTACTCTTTATTTTAGGAAGTAGTAGGTCTTCTTCAATCAAATCCACCATTCTTATCCCAATGCGAGCTACTTTGTCAATATAAGCAGGACCAATCCCTCTTCTGGTCGTCCCAAGTTTATTCTTCCCTCTTTCTTCTTCTTTTATTTCATCCAGAATTTTGTGGTAAGGCAAAACAACATGAGTCTTATAGTCTATAAATAGATTTCCTTCCACCTTTATCCCCCTCTTTTTTACTTCTTCTATTTCTTGTAATAATAACTCAGGATCTAGTACCACTCCGCTTCCGATAAAACATTTAGTGTCTGGATGTAAAATTCCGGAGGGAATATGGTGAAAAATAAATTTATTCTCCTTCCATACTACTGTATGACCGGCATTACCTCCTCCCTGATATCTGACCACCAAGTCAGCCTGTTCGGAAAGAATATCGGTTATTTTACCTTTTCCTTCATCTCCCCATTGAGAACCCACTATTACTAATGTGGCCATTTTACCTCCCTATCTCCCTTTATATATATTTACTCCTCTTGTTCATCACTCAGATTATTAGCTTTATTACCGAGAATAGGTTATTCCCATTCAATGGTAGCTGGAGGCTTGGAACTGATATCAAAGACTACCCGATTTATTCCCTTAACTTCATTGATAATTCGGTTAGATATATCTTCCAGAACCCGGTAAGGGACTTTTGTCCAATCAGCAGTCATCCCATCTTCACTGGCTACCACTCTTAATACTAATGCAAAATTATAAGTCCTCACATCCCCCATGACCCCTACACTTTTGATGGGTAGGAGGATACCAAAAGATTGCCACACCTTTTTATATAAATTTGCTTTGACTATCTCCTGTTTAATGATTAAATCAGCTTCTCGTAAAATATCTAATCTTTTTTGTTCTACCGGTCCAATTACCCGGACAGCTAAACCAGGACCAGGAAAAGGTTGTCTCCAGATTATTTCTGAGGGAAATTTCAACTTTTGGGCTATCTTCCGTACTTCATCCTTAAATAAGAATTTCAAGGGTTCAATTACTTCCAGATCCATAATCTGGGGAAGTCCTCCCACATTATGATGTGATTTAATCATCGAAGAGGGTCCAGACAGTGATATACTTTCGATTACATCTGGATACAGTGTTCCCTGCAACAAATATCTTACTCCTCCTATCTGCCTTGCTTTTTCTTCAAATAAGCGAATAAATCTTTCTCCTATTATCTTTCTTTTTCTTTCTGGGTCGCTTACTCCCTTTAAGCTTTCCAGAAAATCTCTTGAGGCATCAATATAGATTAAATTAAGTTTAAAATGCCGTTTAAAAACTTGCTGAACCTCTTCTACCTCCCCTTTTCTTAAAAGACCATTATTAATAAAAAGGCAGAATAATTGTTTACCAATCGCCTGGTAGGTTAAGAAGGCAGCTACTAATGAATCTATCCCTCCACTTACTCCAGCAACTACTTTATCTCCCTTGACCTGTTTCTGGATATTATAAATAGCCTCCTGAATATAATCATTTATCTTCCATCCTTTCTCGCAATTACATATCCGAAATAAAAAATTATTAAAGATCTGCTTTCCTAAAGAAGTATGGGTAACTTCCGGATGAAATTGTAGTCCATAGACCTTCTTCTTCTCATTAACTATAGCTGCCGCCCTAGTATTTTCGCTAGAGGCAATAATTTTAAATCCAGAAGGTATACTTTTTATACCATCCTGGTGGCTCATCCAAACGGTAATCTCTTCGGGAAATCCGTAAAAAATATCCTTTCTTTCTTTTAAGCTAACCGTCACTTTGCCATATTCAGCATGAGTAGAAGAAGAAACTCTCCCCCCTAGCATTTCAGCGATAAGTTGAGCTCCATAACAAATCCCTAAAATTGGTATATCTAATTGAAATAATCTTTTATCACAAAGAAGGGGTTGACTACTGGTTAGACTGGCAGGACTTCCAGAAAGAATGATTCCCTTAGGAGGATTTTTCTCTAATCTTTCCGGGCTTAAATAGTAAGGAAGTATTTCCGAATAGACCCCGGCTTCTCTGATCCTCCGGGCAATCAAATGGGTATATTGAGAACCAAAATCTAATATGGCAATATAATCTTTTTTATAATTAAGAAGGGACAAATCTTACTCCTCCGGTTTATACTTATCACTTTCAGGATAAGATAGTTAAAGAGTATACTTCAGATTTTCAATTTTATTATATAATATTAAGGAGAAAAATGCTAAATATTTCTGAAAATTATAAAATTCCCCCTTCCCAACTTTTTTAATTAAAAATTAATCTATGATCTCGAATTTTATAATTCCCATTTATTATATCAGATAAAAAATTGTTTACTTTAAAAAACAATCTTTATTTTTTTTAAAAAAAAGAAGGAATTTTTGATTAAATTATTGTATAATAATAAATAAAACACCAATATCTTTCTTATCATTACAATTTCATAATTTATAATATAATTGCTGGCGGAAGGTAGGGGGAGAAATCTATATTATAGATGCCGAAGGGGCAAGGCGTAGATTACGTTAAACTCTCAGGCAAAAGGACCCTTACTGGACAGTACTCTGGAAAGATTTTTAATAAACACCGAAGGGGTAATTTTCTCTTGGTAATCAAAAGAAAAAATCTCTCAGGTAAAAAGACAGAGGAAGATAATGATTAAGCCATTATTAATTTCTTCTCTGTCTTTTTTTTGTAAATGAAGAAACAAATAAACATATTAGGAGGTCATATTTAATGAAATCAGATCTACAAATTGCTCAAGAAGCGACAATAAAACCTATTACAGAAATTGCCCAATCTATAGAAATTCAAGAGGAGGAACTGGATCTCTACGGAAGATATAAAGCTAAAGTTTCCCCTCTCATTCTGGAAAGACTCAAAGACAGACCCCAAGCAAAATACATTGTAGTTACCGCGATTACCCCTACCCCTCTGGGCGAAGGTAAAACAGTTACTTCTATTGGATTAGGTCAAGCCCTTGCCAAGATCGGCAAAAAAGTTATTAATACCCTGCGAGAACCATCTATGGGACCGGTTTTTGGTATTAAGGGTGGAGCGGCAGGAGGAGGTTATTCCCAGGTAATACCTATGGAGGATCTGAATCTCCATTTTACTGGTGATATTCATGCGGTGGGAGCAGCCAATAATCTCCTCTGTGCTATGCTGGATACCCATTTACAAAAGGGCAACCAGTTAGGAATTGATATCCATAAAATAAATATCAATCGAGTGGTAGATATATCGGACCGCGCTCTGCGCAATATTGTAATCGGTCTGGGGGGTAAAGAAAATGGCATCCCTCGAGAGACCGGTTATGATATTACAGTGGCTTCCGAAGTAATGGCCATTCTATCTTTAGCGACCAGCATATTCGATTTAAGAGAAAGATTAGGTCGAATGACTGTAGCCTATACCTATGATGGTAAACCAGTTACTGCTGATGACTTAAAAGCTGCTGGAGCTATGACAGTAATTTTAAAAGAGGCACTAAAACCCAATCTAATTCAGACCTTGGAGCATACCCCCTGTTTTATGCATTGTGGTCCCTTTGCCAATATTGCCCATGGTAATAATTCAGTGCTTGCTGATTTAATTGCCTGTAAGCTGGCTGATTATGTAGTCACTGAATCGGGTTTTGGAGCTGATATGGGATTTGAAAAGATGTGCAATATCAAATGTCGTACCAGTGGATTAAAAGTAGACGCAGCAGTAATAGTCTGTTCTATTCGGGCTTTAAAGATGCATGGAGGAGCAATTAAGGTGGTGGCTGGTAAACCTTTAGATCAGGAGGTTCTATCCCGGGAAAATTTAGAGGCGGTAGCCAAAGGCTGTGAAAATTTAGAAAAACAGATCGAAAATGTGCTTTTACATGGAGTGCCCCCGGTGGTAGTAATCAACAGATTTGTCACCGATACCCCAGCAGAAATCGAACTGGTTAAAGAAAAGGCCTTAGCTGCGGGAGCAAAAGATGCGGTTACCCAAGAAGTCTGGGCTAAAGGTGGAGAAGGAGGAATTGAATTAGCGGAGGCTGTGGTGGAGGCAACTAAAAAAACCAACCATTTCCATCATCTTTATCCTTTGGATCTATCCATTAAAGAAAAAATTGAAACTATTGCCACTAAGATTTACGGTGCGGATGGAGTGGATTACGCTCCTCTGGCGGAGGAAAAAATTAAACTTTATACTGAGGTAGGATTCGCTCAGCTACCTATCTGTATGGCTAAAACTCACCTTTCTTTATCGCATGATCCTGCTATTAAAGGAAGACCTCGTAATTTTCGAATACCTATTCGAGATGTACGGGCATCGGTAGGAGCGGGTTTCCTCTATCCACTTTTAGGGACTATGGTGACTATGCCTGGCTTGCCTTCCGTACCTGCTGCGACTAAAGTGGATATTGATGAAAAAGGAAATACTATAGGATTATTCTAATCCCTTTTCTACTAGTCATGATGAATAACCAAAAAGGGAAGTTTACTATATTAGTAGTAAGTTGATTCATAGTCGGAAATAAATATATTAGCGGATAAAGAAAATAAAAAATTAGAATTATTATGTAATATATTATTTAAAAATATAATGAATCAGCTGGAAGGTGGAAAAAGGGAATAATTAAATATAGATGGTTATTTTCTAAAACCAGTCCCATCTAATTAGGAGGTGATAGCTAATTAAATAGCAAACAGTAAAATCTAAAATTGTGAAGCTAAAAAGAAACACTCCATTTAAACTCTTATTTCAGGTTTTGGAGTCTAGCTATATTTTAACTTCTAAGTTCATGTTTGAGGGGAATATATTTCTTAGAAAAATTAGGCAAGATCAATAAATAAATAATAGGAGGGAAGATATTCAATGACCAATAAAATAATAGAAAACTTATACTATACCAAAAGTGATGAATGGTTAAAGGTGGAAGGCGATACTGGGACCATAGGGATTACTGATTATGCCCAGGATCAACTGGGAGATATAGTGTATCTGGAAAAAATTGAAAAAGGGAAAAAAATAAAAAAGGGAGAGACTCTTACTACTATTGAATCGGTAAAGGCGGTATCTGATGTATATGCACCGGTTAGTGGAGAAATAATTGACACTAATGTAAAATTGCTGGAAAATGCTTCTAT
>Ga0172364_10001994_pt1 | contig 16079 bp, 22 predicted proteins | sample LakKivSesite10cm_FD_114545 | JGI IMG/M metagenome (GOLD analysis project Ga0172364, IMG submission 114545) | Sediment microbial communities from Lake Kivu, Rwanda - Sediment site 10cm | ecosystem: Environmental > Aquatic > Freshwater > Lake > Sediment | place: Rwanda: Western Province, Lake... | reverse complement strand
GTGTCAATAAAATTTCCAACACCCAAATCCAAAGTTTCCCCGAAAATTCTGTATTTGCCTGCTTCATATGCAATTATCTGGGTATTAGCTCCTGAGCAGTATAATAAAACAGGGTCCTTGGAGTTAGTAATTTCTCCAATTTCAAGGTGAGCAATGCAGTGATTTACAGGAACAATCGGGATATTCAATTCCATGGCAATTTTTTTTGCAAACCTCATTCCAGCCAGCAGGCAGGGAGCAAGCCCGGGAGCATTTGATAATGCAATTGCGAATATATCTTTCCTGTTAATTCCAGATTCTTTCAAGGCTCTTTCAAATAAACTATCAGCAACTTTTTCATGATGTCTTGCAGATTCAGCGGGGATTATACCGCCTGATTCAGTTGCATAAGCATCTTTTATATTTGCAATTATCTTTCCATTTTCATCTAAAACAGCCACACCGAAGGTGTGGGCTGTTGTTTCTATCCCGAGAATAAATTTTCCAGCCATAATTATTCATAGAAAACTGATTTATAAAACCTCTCTCGCAAATCTCATCTATTCATCAAGCCTTTCTTTAAAATCAGCATCTTTATACCTTATTATTCTTACCCTGACTTCATGGTCATATTTAACATTGTTAGCAACCCCAAAATTTCTTTCTGTCTCTTCCCTTCTTAAATTTTTTTCTTCTCTTAAATGAAGATAAATGCCGGAAAAAGCGAGAATACCTGCGCCGATAAAATAAGAAATTTTGTTTATGTTTTCATTTCCCATCTGGAAACTAGAAATATATCCTTTTTAAAACTTTTTATATATTATTAGCATCATGTGAAGGGCAGTTGATAACAATAAATCCGACAATATTAGTCATTATCAGCAACGGGAAATTGGATAAAGTTAAACAAGCTGAAAATGATTTTGCAGAACAAAGCATCTTCGTAAATCAGAACAATTTAAAATAAAAATCTATAATGAATCCCTGCCTTCCCTCTGACAGGGACTCATTGACTATGATAAAAGATTAATCTAAGAATTTATCTTCTTTTTTTCTTTTTCTTCTTTTTCCCTCCGCGAGCCATCTTTGCTTCGCAGACATTTCCCTTTCCATCAATATAATAAAGATAGCCGTGCTTTCTCTTAACAGCATGCTTTACAATAACTTTTCCCATTTTATAATAAAATCATCCTCCTTTCACTTCTTATATCTCTTATAAGAATGTTTTCTTTTTAAATGTTTCGCTGAATTTATCGTCGCAGATTTATTATTTTTTCAGCGGTTTTTAGGAGCTTCAAGGAGATATCTCCCAAATCCTGAAATGCTGATTTTCCATTTTTTTATTTTTTCAGTTTTTACTGCTTTCTTTTTTTTATTAATCCATATGGCAGTAAATGGCATGCAGAAAAAGGAGTGAATTGAGATTTTTCTTTCTTTTCCAAAATCCCAAAGTAATGGCGGGCTTTTTCTTTTGAACATCAATCCGGTGGAAAATATCGGGACTTCCTGCACCTTTATTTCCCTTTTTCTGCCATTTTCATAAAATATAAATTTTTTCATTTTTATTTTCTGGAGATTTTTATATCATCAAAGCAGTTTATGATATCATTCTGCCTTAAAAGATGGAATTTGTCGCATTTTTGCTTTAAATGATATGAAAATTTTGTTGCGAAGCCGATATTCTCAACGTTTTTTCCGACATCTTTTACAGCATTGACAGCCGGGACAAAATCTCCGTCCGAGGAAACAAGAATTGCCGTGTCATAAGCATTGCTGTAAGCAAGCTTCACCATATCCACAGCTAAATGAATGTCATCTTCCTTTACCTGATAAATTGTTTTTCCTTCTGACTTAACCCTCTGCATTCTGCATAAAATAAGATTAAAATTCGGGATGCTTCTTAATTTTTCAAAAAATTTCTGCTGTTTTATATATGCCTCCCTGTTCCTCTTCCAGTCAAGAGGGGCATTATAATAATATGTTCTTATAATTTTTCTCCCTGAGACAATTGCTGAAAGAAATTTGCTGAAATTAAAATTCATTAACTTTAAATGCGGCCGGAACATCCGCTTGATTACATGGTAGAGGTTATTTCCGTCAATGAAAACCATAATCCTTTCATTATTTTTTTCCATACACACCGGAATTAAATGTTATTAATAAACCTTGACAAAAAAATAAACCCGGGTTTGCAGTGCAACCCCGGGGGGTATATGATATTTATAATGTCGGGGGGATTATAAATGTTTTGGTTTTTCCGGGCATTTCTTAGAATTGGAACCCGGGGCATTTTTTGTAATGCTCATAGATTTTTTCCACATTTTTTTCATTGACAACATTATGATGCTTAAATCCCCCCCCAAATGTTTTTGGTATATGCATTAATTCATGGATAATCACTTTTATCTTTTCTTCTTCGTCAAGTCTGTCGAATCTTTTTGAAATAACTTCTATCAGATAAAACCCTTTTTTTCGCCCCATGCCAAGCTGCATTGCTTTCCCGAGCGCATGACAGCGGGCTATTGTCCCCTTGGATTTGCTCCCAAAAGAGCGGATAAACGCAACATTCTCCAAGTCAATGTAATCCCATTCAAGAGCAGAGACAATCTTATGCGCTTTTTCTTTTATATCATCAGCTTTTTCATATTTTATTTTCATCTTAAAAGTTCTATGATTTTATTTTTGCTGCCAAAACCTTTAACAATCCTCACCTGCGCTTTAAAATATTTTTTCAGCAGACTAATTAGCTCAAGATTTGCCTTGTTTTCTCTTGCAGGGGATTTCAAATATGCTCTGTAATGTCCTTCATTTAACTTTACAATTTCCTGTTTGCTGGCATTTGCATTCACTTTTACTGAAATTTTCATCTTTCACTTGCCGGCTTGTATTTTTTCCCAAGAGCTTCATAAATTTCTTTTTCTGTTTTCCCTGCAATTCTTTTTCCATTCTTGAAAAGCCCGTGCTGGCTCAGCTTAAATCCCTTTCTTTTTGCAAACATTCTCAAGCCAATGCTTGCCCCTGTCTCGCTTGAATATGCAAGCAATGCAGCGCCCCATTCATCTTTATTTGTATAGTAAAGCTCAACATTAACCCCCTTGATTTTAAACACAACTTTCTTTTCTCCGCCTTCAATGAATTTTCCTTTTTTCCTTAAAAAAGATTCTATCTTCTCCTTATTTTTCGGAATGAGAACAATGTCAATATCAACAGGATTTTTTTCTCCTCTCCTGATGCTCCCCGCAATTTTGGCTCTCCTGCAATAATGCCTTATTCCATTTGCAATTTCCCTGGCGAGTTTTCTTACAAAATTGCCCTTTCTCGTCACTACAACCTTTCCTTTTTTTATTACTCTTCTTTTTTCTGCCATAAACCCCCTAGACAATGATTTCAACCCCGTCCCTGTGCTTTAGAACGTGCTCCTTGCCTATTGCCTGTTTTGTTCTAGCATCTATTGCTTTTATGAAATTTTTTCCCAAATCTGTATGAATGTGATATGCAAATTCAAGTGCAGTGATTCCTTTTGGCACAAGAAAGCAGTCAGGAAGGATATTGCCTTTGCTGTCTGTTAATTTATGGGCGCCTGCAGGGAAGACAGCTATATAATCCAATAATTTGAAAATAATACTGTCGAGAATTTCCTGCACGCCTGTTGAATTATAAATTTCCAGAACATTTTTTCTTATTGTTTCAAGCGCTTTTTTCTGCTTTTCATTCAAATTTCCTTTTGCATTAAAATTTCTGTTCCCCGGGATGTAATCAATTAATCCTGCCCTGCCTGCTTCTCTTAATGCAAGTTCAGAATCTGCTGAACAGGGAATTATCATCAAATCAGGAAATTCTTCTTTTAATTTTTTAAGATTCTCTTTTGCCGAAGGCTTGTCAATTTTATTTGCTGCAATTATCATGGGCTTTGTCTTGTGCCTTAATTCTCTTGAAAATTCCTGAATTTCACTTTCACTCCATTCAGCAGGCTTCAGGCTGTTTAATCCTGTTGAAAGAAGTATGCTTTTGACATCATTCTCATTTACCTTTAATCCTGAAAACTGCTTTGCAACTGCCTTTGCAAAATCTGTTTTTGTTGTTTCAATTGTCTTTGCGAACTGCTTCCAGACTTTTTTTAAAATCCCCGCATACCACTTATTCATCTCATTTTCAAGCATCTTCACATCTCCAACAGGATTTCCTATTCCTGCCTCGCATTCCCTTCCTTCAGCGTCGGTTGTTGCTGAAACATCAACTATATGGATAAAAGCATCTGCCTGCCTTAAATCATCTAAAAACTGGTTTCCAAGCCCCCGCCCCTCACTCGCTCCTTCAACTAAGCCAGCAACATCCATCAATTCAACAGGCACAAACCTTGTATGATTTATGCAATAGCCTGTTCTCGGCTGGCACTGGACATTAAATTCCTTGTCAATGCATTCAACTCTGACATACCCCACTCCATGATTTGGCTTTATTGTTGTAAATGGATAATTTGCTATCTCAACATTTGCGAGAGTCGCGGACTTGAAAAAAGTTGACTTTCCGCACGATGGTTTTCCCACAAGCCCGATTAACATGAATTAAAATCATCAGCAAGGTTTAAATATTTAGTTATTTTTCACTGCATTTATGGAATATTATGTAAGGTGTGATTATCTGGAATATAATCCTAAAGAAGAAGAGGAAAAAATAAGAGTGGGAAGAGAGGATAGCAGGCCAATTTTTGTCCATCCGGATTTGCTCCTGTCTACATTTGGGCAGACATTAGTCAGAACAAAAAAAGTTTCATGCATGGATTTAATCCGCAGGACAGTTTACATTAAATCCACAAGAAGTTCAAAATTAATAAAAAGGACTGTTGAGCTTGGTGATTTGGTTTCAGAAGATGAAATAGAAATGTTAAAAGTTGGAAGATGCTGACAAATCTGAATGTGAATTAGGTTTATTTTCTGCTCACAATTTGCATTTTGCACAAATAAAAGATAAATGAGCCTGCGCGGATTTGAACCGCGGACCCCCGCCTTTCTTAGCACTCAATTGAGAGCCTTGAAAACCTGTTTCTGATGAAACAAGCTCTTATAAGAGCGGTGCTCTAACCTGGCTGAGCTACAGGCTCATATATTTTACTATAATCAGGATTATTTAAAAGTATGTCTGCCTGCAATCATTTCTTGCAGAGAACCAATGCATAAGAATCATCATCAGAGACAAACACATCAACATCTCCGAAATACATTTTCATGAAACTTATGAAATCATCCTTATTATAATGATATGAAACAGCGACAATAATCTGGTCTCCTTTATTGAAATTGACTTTCTTTTTCTGGAATTCAATAATCCTGTCTTTTTTTAACGTATAGTATAATTCAATTCTCTGATTCTGAAATCTTGTTCCGAACTTTATATCTTCCCCCCTCAATCCAAGCTGGAGGGGTATCTGAATTAAAAAATTATTTACAGACTCTGTTGTGTATGACGCCAAAAGCCTCGGAATATCTTTTCTTGACAGACCATTTCCAATCAAAAGCAGGTCATTCCATTCCATCGCACTTCTTATCTCATACATCAGTTCATTAATCTCAAAATTGCCAAGTGTATTCCCTAAAAGCAAAAAGAAATTCTTCTTAAAATCCTTGTATCTTAACAAATTCGCCACATTTTCAATATTTTCAAAATCAGAGATATTCCACTGAAATTTTATAATCTCCTCAACATCTTTTTTTGAAATTCTGCTTATTGCTCTCTCAACCATATAGCTTGAAATATCAATCGGGCAGTATCTTATCTTCACTTTTCCCTTTAGTTCATCAATAAAAAGAACTGCCTTTTTCCCATCCCCGCATCCCAAGTCAATTAAATTAATCGGCTTGCCCCCGACTTTTTCCACAATCTCCTTCATGTTTTCCCGGATAATCTTTATTTCTTTCTGTATGATATCCTCATTATATTCCTTGGAATTTTCCAAATCCAAAAATGACTGCGCCTGTTCAGGAGTAAGATACCACAGCTTTGAATCAGCAATATTCCAGACCCTTGTGTTTCCTTCCAGAGAATACCCCCTCTTAATCAACTCCCTGAAAATAAGGTCATTAATCTGTATCTGCTCTTTCGCCTGCTGTTGTTTTCCAGAGATTTCCTCCATAAACTTTATTGGATAGGTGGGTTTTTATTCTTTTGTATTCTGCAGATAATTACTCATAATCCTGCATTAAAGATGGATTGATTTTTGCCGGGCTTTTGTTTCCTGAAGCAATGACATCATCAATTCTTAAAATCATTGTTGCAACTTCTGATGCAGAGGCAATTGCCTGTGTTTTAACTTTAAGAGGTTCAATTACCCCGTTCATTAGAGAATCCTCAACTCTGCCTGTGAATAAATTCAGGCCGAAATTTTTATTTCCGGATTCATGGCTTGCCTTTAATTCAGTAAGCATGTCTAAGGGGTCAAAACCTGCATTTTCAGCAAGGGCAATAGGGATATATTCAAGAGCAGATGCAAATTCTTCGACTGCAAGCTGTTCTCTTCCCTTTAATGTTTTTGAAAATTCTTTTAATCTTTTTGAAACTTCAATTTCAACTGCGCCTCCGCCTGCAACAACCTTAGGGTCTTTTACAACAGCTGAAACATCCCCCAAGCCGTCGTGAATTGCCCTCTCAATTTCATCAATAACATGTTCACTCCCTCCCCTGATTAAAATTGTAAGTGCTTTTGGATTTTTGCATCCTGTAATGTAAGTCATTGCTTCATCCCCGTCTTTTTTTTCCTCAACAAGGGATGCAGCACCTAATTCCCCAGAAGAAAGCTCCTTTAAATTTGAAATAATTTTTCCGCCTGTTGCTTTTGCAAGTTTTTGCATGTCTGTTTTTGCAACCCTCCTTATTGAGTAAATCCCCGATTTTGCAAGATAAAATTGGGCTATATCATCAATTCCTTTCTGGCAGACAAGAACATTTGCGCCCGATTCCCTGACTTTAACTACCATTTGGTTGAGTATATCCTCTTCCTGATTTAAAAAACTCTGAAGCTGTTCCGGGGAAGAAATGGAGATTCTGGTTTCTCTTTCAGGTGATTTTATTTCAAGCGCGCAGTCAATTAATGCGATTTTTGCATCTTCAATTTTTCGGGGCATTTCAGGAGAGACTCTTTCTTTATCAATGACAATCCCCCTGATTAATTCAGTATCCTCAATTGACCTTCCTTTTTGTTTCTCAATTTTTATATCGCCCAAATTTACATTTCCGCTTTCAGAAATTAATTTTACTGCATCAACAATAATCCTGTCAAATTTTTCCTTTACATATTCAGCACCTTTCCCAGTCATCGCAGTTTGTGCAATTTTTTGGAGTTCCTCTTCTGTTGAAATTTCAACTGCGAGCTCTTTTAAAATCTGCTGTGCTTTTTCTGCCGCAATCCTGTAGCCCCTTACAATAATTGTCGGGTGGATTTTCTGATCGAGAAGTTTTTCTGAATTTTCAAGAAGCCTGCCTACAAGCATAACCGCTGTTGTTGTCCCGTCGCCAACCTCCTTTTCCTGTGTTCTTGCAACCTCCACAACCATGCGGGCTGCGGGATGTTCAATCTGCATTTCTTCAAGTATTGTAACGCCGTCATTTGTAACAACTATATTTCCTGCAGAATTAACCAGCATTTTGTCCATGCCTCTGGGGCCGAGAGTTGTCTTGACTGTTTCAGCGAGAATTCTTGCTGCAAGAATGTTGTTTCTCTGCGCATCCCTGCCAACAAGCCTTTGCGCATCTTCTGGGAGGACATAAATTGGTTTATCTGCCATTTTCAGGAAAATAAGGATTTGTTTATAAGGATTATTGTGGTGGAGTTATTGCGGTTTCAGATTACTTAAAAGTGGTTGTAAAAATATATAAAGAAGATTAGGCTTTTATAACTATGAAAACCGGAGTTAAAGTCGGAGATTTAATGACAAGGAATTTTGTTTATGTATCCCCGGAAACCAACCTGAAAGAGTGTTCTGTGGTGATGGCTAAAAAAAGAGTCGGGAGCCTGATTATCAAGGAAGGAGACAAATTAAGGGGGATTTTAACTGAAAAAGACATTATATGGGCCATTGTAAAAAAATCTCCAAAAGATTTAGTGAATATTCTTGCTAAAGATTTGATGAAAAAGAAGGTTGTAGCAATAAAGCCGGATGCAGACATAACAGAAGCTCTGGAGAGAATGAAAAAAAAGAAAGTAAGAAGGCTTCCGGTTCTTGAATCAGGGAGAGTGATAGGGATGATTACATTGAATGACATTATTAAGATTGACCCCGGGTTATTTGAGCTCATTGCTGAAAATGTGAAAATCAAGGAAGAAACAGAGAAAATTGCGAGGGGCTCAAAAATAAAAGGTGCGAAAAAAGACGGCACTTGCGAGGAGTGCGGGGAATTTGGGCTTCTCTTTAAAGATAATGGGTTGTGGCTCTGCGAGAGATGCTATAACAGCAAGTGAATATTGTGGAGTGAGATGCATAACTTGTCCTGCTTACTGCCTGAGATTTGTTCAACATTTTTTCATCGCGCTTAACTCCGCATGATTTGCGAATACTAATTGCACTGCGGCAGAGAAATAATTAATTTGCTTCCAGATTTATCTTTATCCTTTCTCCGGAAGAACCAAGATTTTCAATAATCAGCGTGTATGGATTTTCAGCAGAACTTAATTCTTTCTGCAAATCCATGCTGTCATAAACAATATCTGCAGAGTAATCAGCAGATAACTCAATTTTATAAGGGGTTGATTCTTTTGTCAGGACTTTTAAGTTTCCGAGAGCAATTGTCCTGTCAGGTTCGCTGTATTGATATCCTGAATCAAGGCTCCAGACTATTCTGTCATTTTCGCTGTCAATTAATAAAACGCCTTTTGAAACCTTAACTTCAGCAATTCTTTTGTTTCCGGAGCCGCGGGATATTACTTCCTTTATTTTTGAGTCAATATTATTTAATGATTCAATTGTCTGCTCAATAACAAGCTTGTCTTTCATCTTCTCAATTTTTGGATTTACAACAGCAAGTAGAATCCCTATTACAGCCAGACCTATTAAAGTGTAAATCACAGTCTCAACCCATATCTGGGCTTTTCTTGATTTTGATTCCATCTTCCTCTTTTAATTATCCAACCCTTTTTATTTAGATAGATTAGGTTAGTTTAAATAACTTTTGATAAAAAGGGTAAAAAACTACTTTTAAATCAGGCAGGGATTTTTTATTCATCTTCATCATCTTCGTTGCTTTCCTTTGTTAGAACAAATCTTATGATAACTTTTATGCTGATATCAATGCAATAGGCAACAAAAAGCAGGAATAATATATCGCCTAAAAGCCCTAATAAATTGAATGGCATTGATTCAGGATTCATTATAGAGAGATTGAAAAAAGCCCACGGGATTCCTATTTTTATTTTTGCATTTTCATTTCCTGAAAATAAAGAAGCAAATGGCATATTAAAGAGCCCGATAATTACCACGATCAGAAATAAAAATGAGAATATTTTGGCGAATCTTGAAGTCGGTTTCATCTCTTCAATCCATTTTCTGTTCTGCGTTTTCTCTGGACTTCTTTCTGTTGTTTCCCCGCCCTGTATTTTTCTCTTTTGGGTTCTGCTTTCCTGAACCTCATTCTCCGAAGTTTTTTCCATTTTACATTTCCCAGACAAATAACTTTATTTTTTTAGGAGCATATAATGTTAAGCTGCTGCTTATGAATGCCTCGCTCGAATAAACATCAGCATTTACTTCCTGCAGGAAACTGCAGGGAGACTCTAAAGGGCATATCCTTGCATAGAAATTAAAATTATCCGGGAGATTTGCATCAATAAAATCATTTATATCATCTGAATATTCATTTGAAGTTAAAATAAATTCTCTTAATGTTTTATTTGAGCTGATTTCTGCGAGGATTTTTTCTTCAAGTAAATATATATATTCTGAACTGTCTGTTTTTCTGTTTTTTTGTGCATAGACAAACAGCAATACAGAGGCCACTATCATCACGCCGATAACTGCTTCTGCAATTCTTATCCACGCCTTTTTGTTTTTTGCCATGCCTCTTTTACCACGCCTTGAATATGAATTCTTTATTTTTAATGCTTCCATCAGAATATAAAACTTTGTATAAATTGCTTCTTGCTGAAACCTGCGTGTTTTCAGGAATCTGCTTTTCAAGCACAAATTCATTGTCTGAACTCTGGATTGAAAAATCCATTGTTTCAGGGATACTCATCTTTTCCTTTAAATTTTCATAATCTTTTTCATACTCTTTTTTTAATTCATACAGAGACCTGTTTGAAATAATAAAATCAGTTTCTATGCTCCCAATATCATATTCTAAGGGGGGATTACATTCAGAAAGTGATGTACCGGGGAATTCATCTGAAATAAGGATATAAAATGAATTCTCAGACTCAGGATAGACTGTCAGTTTATTTTGGTTATATGATGATGGGATTTTTTCGCCATTTAATGCTGACCTGGCAAGACTATGCCCGTCTGCGATTGCATTAAAGCTGACGGAAAAGCAGTCTATTATGTAGGAATTCACTTTGAGGAAAATTACAGTCAGGTTTGTTCCTGCATTTTTTGAGAAATAATCATCAATGTGCAACAGGACCGAGTCACTCAATGTATTCTGATTGACCGGCTTTATGTAAACAAAAAGAAAGAGGAGAAATCCTGTAAAAATCACAAATGAAATCACCATCTCAAGGTGCCTTGACAATCCTCTTTTTTCTTTCATAAGAAATTAAACAAATTCTGCTTTATATATTTTTTTAATGCAAGTTTGGGCTAATTACGCGTAACAACCCAGAGGATATAGATTATAAAGGCAAAAACTTAGTCTCATTGCCATTTTTGTGGAAGACAATTTGTGAATGTAAAACAGGATATTCTCTGCTTAACTTAATGACGGGGTTGCCCTGCTTCTCATCGCGGATGCTGATGTTATTTGCAACGCTCCCTGTCAGATTTATGTTTAGTATTAATAATTAAATTTATCACCCAAGCAGGGCATTTGCTCCTGTTTTTGTTATCAATGCAATTGCGAGGAGGATAAATGAATGTTTTAAACCCTGTTTCAAACTTCCTTCAGATATCTTGCCTATGACAAGCCCTGCGAAGAATGACTGGACCAGCAAAAGAACAAAAAGAGGGGTTGAAAACTGCTCCGGCGTCATCTGGCTGATTTTGACTGAAAGCCCCTCAACATTTCCAAGCCCTGATGTCATCGGAAGAATCTGGAATTCCAGAACAAGCATGATTATTATGAACACAATGAAAATAATATAGCCTTGGACAACAAGGTTTGAGACAGCGGCTTTTCTCTCTTTTTTCAGTTCTTCTGCCTGATTGACAGAGAGGAGAACTGATTCGAGAATTGTATCAATTTTTCCGCCAGCCCTCTCTGCCTGGGAAATCAGGCTCACTGCCCGCGCAATTCCGCTGCTTTTTGTGTCTCTTGCAAAATTAGCAAGCGCAGAGGTTAATGGGATTCCAAGTGATATCTGGTTGGCAAGCTTGCTAATGTCAGGAGTAAGCGCGCCGTAATTTCTTTTGTTTAAATTTAAAATTCCCTTGCTGATGGGGGTTCCTGACCTGACATTTTCAACCAAATCCCTTACAAAATCAAGGAAAAAAGATTCTTTCTCGCTCTGCTTTTTTCCCTCAATAACTATTGAGATTATAAATGGGAGAATTAAAATTATCAATGATAAAATTATCAGAAGGTAAAAAAGACTGGTCCTGCTCAGGAAAATGATGTCCAGCACGACTATCCCTGCTGCGACTGCAATTGCTATTATTGTCTTTTTGTCAATTTTCATTATGTTTTAGGCTGTTTAATCTGCAAAAATAAAAGGAATAAAATATTAACAACAATAACCATCCCTATTGCTATCACCAAAATGGCATTCATTGAAATTCCAATGCCCAGCCCGGTCACATTCATTATAACAAACATCATTATTAAAATCAGAGGGGCTGTTATTAAAATGCTGATATAAATGTCCATGAAAGTTTCTGCATATTTTGAATAAGTCTGCCTTTCAATCCTGTAATCTGCCAAAAGGTTCTGGGCTTTTTTTTCAAGATAGTCTTTCAAATCCCCGCCGGAAGTGATATTCACAGCAAGCCCGTTGAATAAATCAGCAAGCTTCTTATTTGGAGTTTTCCTGGATATATTTCTGAGGGCAGTGACAAGGTCATAGCCGTATATGTCAATCTGGTTTACAACTTTTTTTATTTCAAATCCTATATTCACGTATTCTGGAGACATTGCGATTATTTTCAGAACTCTCGCGGGCTCTATGTCTGCTCCTGCTATTGATGCCATGTAGATTGCCGCGAATGGAAGCTCATCTGAAATTTTTTTATTAACAGAGCTTTTTTCAAGCGAAGGATAGATGTAAAATATGACTGCAGAAAGAAAAGCAAGGGCGAATGGAATCCATACTAAATTTAAAATGCCGGCAAAGACCATCCCTATTAAAAAGACAATGATAGAGAAGAGAAAAATGCATAAAATGCTGAAGAGAGCGATTGAAAGATAAATAGGAAGCGGGAATCTGATGTTTGCCTCCCGTAAATCTTTTTTTAAATCTGCAAAATTCCCGGCAAGGCGTTCTGAGATTTTTCCGAAAAAAATATTTGAAACCCTAGCAATCCTGCTCGGTTTTTTTGGAATAATATTCTCTTCAAACCCCTGCTTTTTAAGTTTTTTAAGGTTTGATTCAGAAATGCTCAGTTCTTTGATAAATTTTGCCCTGTCAGATTTTTTTATAGTGATTATATTTTTCTGCTTTGTTGACGGAGAAATGTAGCTTAGTTTTACTGTATTTTTTTCTGATGCATCTTTTTTTTCATGCGGCTTATAATTTCTGCCTTTAATAAGGGGGACAAGGGCCTCATTCAGAATTGCGAGCTGTTTTTTCAGGGAGTTAAGAGCATCATGATAAAATCTTTTTTCTTCAGGCGCGGATATATTCTTAATCTTTTCTTCAATCTGTAAAATCTCATTAATAATTCTCTTTTCCTGCTCAAGATTTTTTCTTAATTCTTCTGTCATTTTTTCCTCTTTTTATCTTATAAGTTCGAGCTTTACTCTCCTCTGCAAATCCATTAAAAAAGATTTTATTTTTTCAGCTTCTTCCATCCTGTTTTCCCTCTCTGCTTTTTCAAGACTGCCTGCAGCGTCAGCCATGGATTCTATAATCTGTTTTAAAACCTCATTATCACCCATTATTAAACAAGATAAGGATTGTTTATTAATGTTACTGAAAATTTTTCCCGCCGATATAATTGATAAAATGACTTATAGCCCGTGGATTTTTGATTACTAATTAACCCTCTGCATTGGTGATGTTGGTATTTTAAATCCCTGTTTTTATCCCAAATTTCATTAAAATCTCTTCAGGGCTTTTGTAATAATCCTTTATTAATTTCTGGACATCATCATAATCGAGTATTTTTCTCCTGAACATTTCATAAATCAATAAGGTTCTTAATTCAAATTCTTTTTTCAAAACCTCTGTTGAAATTCCGTATCTTGCCTCAATTTTTTCAAAAACTCTGCTGTCTTTTTTGAAATAGAACTTATTTTCCGCAGGATTCCATATAAATGGCGTGTTTGTCATCGCAACTCCATCTGGCTGGACATTTATAATTTCTATGACTTCTCTTAATTTTCTTGATTCCTGCCCGTTTACAACTGCATGAGCCATAACAGCAATAACATCAAGTTCATTTACCAGGGAAGGATTAAGGCTTATCGGAGGGGTTTCAAGCCTTCTCACAACAGTATCAACAGAGTCAGCATGCATTGTTGATATAGATGCGTGCCCTGATGCCATGCCTTGGAAGAGGACATATGCTTCTTTCCCTCTTACTTCTCCGACAATAACATAATCAGGATTCTGCCTGAATGAATTTTTCAGCAGGCTGAACATGTCTATCTCGCCGATTCCTGTTACAGATACTCCGGTTCTTGCCACAGCAGGAAGCCAGTTTTCTCTCGGCAGGGAGATTTCTCTTGTGTCTTCAATGCTTACAACCCTGGCTTCAGGGGGGATAAAAAAAGCAAGAGCATTCAGCATTGTTGTTTTCCCGCTTGCAGTCCCGCCTGCAATAAGCACATTTGTTTTATATTGCATTAAAATCCAGAAATATGCAAGCATTTCAGGAGATAATGTATTTAATCCCAAAAGCTGGATAGGCGTCCATGGAATTTTTGTAAATTTCCTGATTGTGAAAGTCGGGCCCTTGCTTGTAACATCTTTTGTGTATGTTGCATTAATTCTGCTTCCATCAGGGAGAGTTGCATCAAGGAGAGGAGATGCATAGGAAATATATCTCCCTGATTTCTGCGCGAGCTTCTCGACAAAACTTGCTAGTTGGTCTATGTCTTTAAATTTTATATTTGTCCTGAGGTTCCTGAAAATTCTGTGAACAATGTAAATGGGCTCGTCAACTCCATTGCAGCCAATGTCTTCTATGAGGTAATCATGCATTATTGCATCAATCTCATTCAGGCCGATAAAATCCCTGTATAGATAATAAAATATTTTTTGGTAGGATTCTTCGGAAAGTTTTTTCCCGCTTTCAGAAATAATAATTTTTGCTGTTTTGTCTATGTATTCAATAAGGCTTTTTTCATCGCTCTCAACAACAAGGCTGACATTAACCATCTCCTGCATTGCATTTTCAATGAAATCAAGATTTATTTTGTCCTGCTCATTTAAAATCGGCTCCTCAAGCTCGTAAACAAGCTCTCTGGACTTTTCATCCCAGAAAATATGCGCGGTTGCATACGGCGCTATAAGAAGATATCTTACATTAATCTTTGTTTTGTCTTTTACCCAGTGAAGTGAAGGAACTCCAGGGTTGAAATTAATCTGTATTTCCTGCATGTTAACCTCTTTATTTTAGTAATCAAAATAGGTTTATTAAACTTGCTAAATAAAAAATAAAAAATAAATTTATGCGCACATATCTAAAACAGCTTCTGATGAAATGTCACAGGTTTCTTGAGTGTTTCCTACTTTTACTATAGGAGCAATCTGAACTTTGTCTAAACTGGTTACATCCATATTCATTCCTGTTGAACTGAATATATCGATTACATAGACTTTTTCCTGGTTTATTCCAGGCATAGGAACTGTAGCATCAGATGGTATCATAACGACTGAATTATTGGACAACAAGGCTGTTTTTGTATTGCCTTCTGATGAGACTAAAACCTGAATGTCGCTTAAGTCAAAGTCCTTTGCACCATGAGTAATCTGCAGCGAAAGGTTTAAGACAGAACCTGATGAATTCTTTGTGTAGCAGGTATATCCTCCGTCTTTTACAAGTGAAACCTGGCTGACAGCATCCAAGCACAAACTTCCTCCTGAAATTTTGTTCTTTATCATAGGAATTATCGCAGCCCAGATTATTGTTACTGCTGCAACTGTTATCAATATTATCAAAACTGTTGCGACAACTGCTGACAATGCTTTTTTACTTTTCATATTCACCTCCTTTCATTTTAATTTAAACTATATTTATTGTTTTCCCTTTTTCTATGCATGTAACTGCTCTATTTAACTTTTTCCCCTTTACATTTCCCAACAACCTTGGATATATAATTATTTTTTCAGTTCCATAACCCAGTGAAATTGCCTGGGAAGGGAGAGAGTCTCCTGGCTCTACATTTAAATTAAAACTTTCAATTTTTGAATTTCCCCCTTCAATTTCCTTTATGTCAAAGCCGTATATTCTTATGTTTCCCCGATTTACAACATCGAGATTTCCTCCTCCTGCTCCTGGGGCGAATTCAGCATCAAATTCAACTTCCTCGCAGAGAGTTTCAATTGGCTTTCCGAATTTCTCAATTTGCTCAGATACAAATCCCCGCGCCCATAGAAAAATAATTGATGCAAGAACAAGCACGAGGGCAATCAGCAAAACACTTGCAATTACAGGGGACAATGCTTTTTTTGATGCTCTTTTCAGACCTCTTTTCATAATTATTAGACATTAATATTATTTATAAAACTTTGCGAAAAGAAATTTCTGATTTGGATTGCTAAATTCCTTCATGAAAAATTAAGCAGCTGCAAATCCCGC
>Ga0172364_10001993_pt1 | contig 16079 bp, 11 predicted proteins | sample LakKivSesite10cm_FD_114545 | JGI IMG/M metagenome (GOLD analysis project Ga0172364, IMG submission 114545) | Sediment microbial communities from Lake Kivu, Rwanda - Sediment site 10cm | ecosystem: Environmental > Aquatic > Freshwater > Lake > Sediment | place: Rwanda: Western Province, Lake... | reverse complement strand
CGATACTCTGCCATTGAAACCTCCTGTCAAGGATAAGTGCAAATGGCTTCTATTATCCCCGAATTGGCCGCTTCTAGCAAGCCTATGAAGTTGTCAAAGTGTCAACCTATTCTGAACCATCCCTTCCCCTGGTATCAATTTGGTAATTGGCGCGTGCCAGTCATCTATGGAACTAATAACCACCTTGCTTGAGTGATTGTAAGCAAGCCTCGCCACTACTTCGATCGCAATCTCGTCGTTGGCCAGATAAGCCCTGATACTCCTATCTTGGTATACGAGATTTCTAGCTTGCTCGTGGTGAATCTCTCTGCGAGGGCTCTGGGCAAATCCGATGTCGTGAGTCCAGGCCCCTACCATGACTAGGAAGTACTCCACCGGATGGAGGCAGAATTCCGGATGGTGCATGCTGGCTAGCTGCTCCAGGTAGTTGGACACTCGTGTGCTGTGCCCCTCATCGTGGAAGGCGTAGCTCGGATTTGCTACAGATGCAGTCTGGAGATACATCTCCGTAACGTGGCTCTCCAAATTGTATAACAGAGTTCCCAAGTGGCCTGGCAATCTATCGCGGCCTGAATAACCTGGTGCCCCCACCTGTGTCATGTAGGCGACATGCTCAAAGAGATCGAGTCTGGCCTGAGCGGGATAAGTGGGTATTTGTGCTGCTCTGCGAGCTTTAGGAGCGGGAACAATAGCAACCTTGGATATGATTCCCGGTTCCTCGCTCTCCTCAGCTCGTAGGCTTGCGTACTCCACCCGAACGGTCCCTGCCTGAGCAGGAAGCAGGATATCTAGCTTCTCGCCCTTTTCCTCCATGTCAAATTCCGGTACCTCGGCGTCTGAAGATTGAGCTACCATATACTCTCTCCCCATCTGCTAATGAGCGCCTACAACTTACGATCTAGGCACTCGTTCACGAAGAAGCTCAGTCATTGGCGGGCGCCTGCCACCCCCAGACGCCCGCCGTGAGAGGGCTTCCAGGCCACATCTTGCATTGGGACCTACTTGCCCAACAGATCTCGCGGTAGTGCGCCGGTCCCAGTCCAGTGATTCAACAGGTCACGTTGCAGCTCTACTGTTGGCGCGGTCAAGAGGGTGTTCTTCATCCAATGTAGATGGGCAGCACGACCGCCATTTGCGTAACTGCCTTCTATTTGAAGGGCCTCACTCTCTGCTTGGTTGATCCAGGTCACCACGCGGACCACAGCTTCTCGGATTTCCATTTGCTACCTCCTTACCAACTCAACTCTTTGGCGATCACAGTGTGCACCGGACAGGCTGGGTGGAGGCACTCCCGATGACACTGCAGACGCCGCTGCTCTGAACGTAGTTGGGCCTGGTTGTCCATTAACACCTTGAAAATCCTACGCAGACGCCGGTCGCTTCTTGCATCGTCTGGTCGTTCAGGATTGGTCAGGGCGTCGAACATCTCTTCAGATGACAGGCTAAACTCAGGCCCATCAGCTCCTTCTTTGATGCCTAGAGAGATGTCTGTGGCTTTGAGGAAAGCCTGTAGCGCACATTTCTCCCCATAGTGATTCCCGAAGACCCTCTGAATCGCTTCTAATTTCTCATATCCCTCTTGATACGGGGAGTCGAAGAGCGGGCGGAACTGCTGGAAATAGCTGCTCTTTTCAATGAGCCTGTACAGTCGATTGGCTTTCCAAATGAGAAAAACCTTTCGGGGATGGGCAGCGGCGGCGATTTCGCTCTCCATCTGCGTCAGAAAGTTCAGTTCCATCCAAGCGGCAAATCCCTCGTTCACAATCAGCGAGCTGTGATCCAAGGCTCTGATCGCTTCAGCGTACTGCCGGCGGATGGTGTGGGGATAAGGAATGGCCAGCAGTTCTTCATTCTCCTCCCGTAGAAAGAGATGTCGGTCCAGGATAGCAAGTTGCCGGCCCAGACGAGTATGGGCAAAGAAGAACGCGTGACCATACTTTTCATGCAGCAAATACACTGCCACATTTTGCCGGATCGTCGCCGGATCACTATCCTCAAGTTGAAGGAAGTTGTAAAGCAGACTCTCTGTCTCGGTCGGATGTAACCGTGCCCAATGGCTAGCGAGTTCCGGATCCAATGGGATACACACACCGTAGCGGGGAGAGTAGATCGGGGCAATGTTAAGCAATATCTCGTTCAAGAGCCGTAGATTAAACCGTCTCTCACGGCGTGCAGAGGCCAATACGTCTTGGAAATGTTCGCCAAGCGTCGGCGAGGGATAGATAACTTTGATGTACTCCTCTGGTGACAAGACACGGAAGGGTATCTGTCCAATGGACACGTCTCCAAAAGCCGGATGAACTCGAACGAGCCGACGGACAATCTCAGCATCCAGTGGTTGTACGTACTCTGTCTCGATGTTCTCCCGCTGCCAATCCACGGACGGCCGAATACTCAAGCCTGCGGTCAAGTCCTGGCCTGTCCGTGGAATAGCCACCGTTACGTCATAGTACCCTGGTGTGTTCCCCCGCAGGTGCCAACGCACGGTATTACGGAACTTCTCCTCCTGCAATACCTCTATCGCCTCCGGCACACGGAGGTCAAGCGGCAGCTTCCGCTGTACGTCAGCCGCCAGCCACTCCACAGTGCCCTCCACGCGGAAACGTTCGCCAGTAGTAAACACTGACCTTGGTTGCTCTTGATGATCCGTGATCGCCAGCTTCAGACTTGCGGGTGCCGTGCACATGAACTCAGCAACCGGATTGAATAAGATCTCGGTGTGACCACCCGTGTCAGTGGGAGCTTCAATGGTCAATCGTAGCCGATGACGCCCCAGATCTTCTGGCTGCACTTTCCACCGCAGGCACGTCTTGTCGGTCGGCGGGATGACTTGTACCTCTTGAGATCGCTCTGTGATCGCTGTATCTGTGTTGGTTTCCAAGGTACATCTGACGCGTCGCAGCGGCTCACCCCGAGGGTTCGTGAGCGTCAGCAGCAAGGTGCCCATTCGGCCAAGTTCTATCGGCGAGTCTACAGCGACCTTATGCAGATCCACTGGATTTCGCCGGGCCAGCCAGAGACAACATTGGACGGCAAATCTACCGTTGCTGGCTACATCCCAGCGCTCATCAGTGAATGGGGCGCTGTCGGCCACTACGATGACCCGGCCATTGCCCATCTCGCCGCAGAGCGCAAAGCTCTCGCCAGTTTCCGGGATCACTGCCAGCCAGCGAGCTTCCTCCAATGAGGGCATAAGGCGACAGTTGCCAGTCACAGTGAGTGAAACCAAACCCGCAGTTACGTAGTGAGGTCGAAATGTCTCGATGTCTGTGGGACAAGCGTTTAGGTATTCTCGGAATTGGCAAAGCAGCACCTTCCCGAGTTCGCTTAGATTCTGCGCCTGGCTTCGGACCGCCTCCGCGTCATTGATTAGCAGCAGCCCACCTCCTTCCCTAACGAATCTAATGATAGTGTCAATCTCGGGCTGGCTCAACTGCTCCATCGGAGAGCCCAAGACAAGGATATCGTGCTTTCCCAACTCCTGCTCTGTTAGCACTGCCTCATTGTGATCCACATGGAAGCCGTGCTTTTCCAGTGCTTCAGCCCAGCGTGTGCAGAGAAGATCAGCTTCTGGGTCATCGATCCTTAAGCGTTCGTCATGCGCCTCGCTGAAGAGGATGCGGGTTTGCGACTGCGCCATTGTCTACTGCACCTCCATCTCAACCCTAGCCCTCACCTGCTTCCCCGCCGCCATCGCCCGCTCGGCCACCTGGCCCATGCGAGCCGTCAGGGCGGCCATCTCCTGGGCCGAGGTGATGGTTTCCTCAGTGGCGAAACCGACAATCACTTCTTTACCCTCCGCGCCCCCGGCCAGCATCTCGTCCAACTTCTGGCGAATGGCCCGGCGGCGAGTGTCCGCTATCTCGCAATGATGGGCCAGGTCCTTCAGCGAAGCCTGGCATCCCTCACACACGAAGCCTGACGCTTCGGTGACCTGCGGGTCTTTCACCTCGCAGGCCACGTCGAGCAGTGGCCTGAGCAGGGCATTGGCCTCCCGGGACGACAGGCCCTCCAGAGCCGGATGGGCTCGCAGATTGCTCAGGGCCTCCTGCACCAACTCGCCCCGTCGGGCATGCTGATCCCGGTAGGCTACGGTGTATCGCCCTCGCAGGTCCTCGTAGCCAGCGATGATGTCCGGCCAGCGATCGAGGAAGTCAGCGGCCTCAAGGTTCTTGTTGAGGGTGGCGAGAGTCGCGGTGACCTCGCCGTTATGACCCGTAGCCAAAAGCTGAGGAACGATCTCGCTGGCGAACCGATGGATAGCACGATAGGTGTCCAGCAACCCTTTGGCCTCGAAGCCGACCAGTTGCTTAAGCACTGGCACCTGCGCCTTGAGCACGGCCAACCACTTCTTGTCCAGGAAGCCCAGAATGCGCCGGCTGCGGGTGGGGGCCTCGGCGATCTCGCTCATCACCCGGGTCAGATCAGCCAATCCCGACGCTACCGGCAACCCGATGGTCACAGCCACGGTGCGCAGGCGCTGGCACCCCTCCAGCTGCTCTTGGATACACCGGCACAGGGCTGCGTCTACCTCCTCCACCGTCAGGCCGGCGTACTCGCCGAAGACCTCGGAGATGAGCTGCGCGGCCTGGTCCCGCTGTTCCGGCTTTACCTCTTCACCAGGGGCGAAGCGGGCCTTGACGAAGGCGCGAGCGTTGGTGAAAGCCTCGTGCGAACCGCTCTCCGTGGCCGAGACGTACTCCTTGCCGGCATGGGTCACCGTCACTGACCCGTTGCGGAACAGCGTGGCCAGAGCCAGGCGCACGATACGCAGGTCCCAGCCATACGGGGGAGCATCAAAATGGTCGGCCAATGCCCCGCCGGTGAGATCCAGGTGATCTTGGTGACGACGGTTCACTTCGGCCAGCAGGCGCGAGGCCACAGGGCGGTCAATGAGCACGTTGCCCAGGTCGTCCACCAGTTGCAGGTCACGATAGATGCCGGGCAACGGTTCCCCCTGCCAAGTCAGGATACGGCCGATGTGCTCGTCCCGTTCCACAGCGAAAGCGGCGTGGGAGAACTCGGTGAACAGGTCATCGGCTAACTCCCGCAGTTGCTCGTTGGTGATCTCCCGCACCGGCCGGCGGCCGTCCAGGGCCGCCTCCTCGCCCTGGTAGATGATGGTGCCCGCTGTCAAGGCGTTGACCAGCAGCCGGGGCAGGTCATCATCCCGCAGGATCTCCATGGCCCGCCGATGCTCGGCCAGGACAGCGCGTTCCTCGTCGGATTGGGCCTTAGCCTCGTGCTCTCCCAGAGCCTTGCCCACGCAGATGACCCGCTCCAGAGCATCCTCGAACCGGCCATCGGCCCTGGCCACCCAGTAGACGGTGTCACGGTTAGCCAGGCTGGTGGCCATCAGAGTGGGAAGCAACTGGCTATCGTGCGCGGCCCGCAAGGGGGAGTAGACCGCCAGCTTGAGGTATCCTCTCGTGGTAACTTCAGCGTCATCGGCGGTCAGGTACATGTTGAAGGAGCGGATCTTGAGATGGTTGTACGACTTGAGGTCCTTGAGGACGGCTTTCATCGTCTCCAGGGCCAGGGCTCGCTTCTCCTCCTCGTTGGCCGTCTGGCGGGCCACATCCTGCTCGAAGGTACGCTCCACCTCGGACAGGAAGCGGTATTTGCCGTCCTCCTCGGCCACCCAGACCCCTTCGCGCAGGGCAGCCAGGCACTCTCGCACCGCCTTCTCCAACTCACGGCCCTCGGCTCCCAGGCGGGGATAGAGCACGGCGGCGACGTTCTCCGGGGTGCAGGGAATCCACTCCCCCACCTGCTGCAGCAGGAACAGGGCCTTGGCCACCGCGTCCACTCGCAGACCATCCCGCTGACCCAGTTGGGCGATGTCGTGGGCAATGACCGACTGCTGGGCGGAGCGTACCGCCTTGAGCTCTTCGTCAATGGCGTCGTAGACCCTGTCGAAGGTAGTCAGTTCACCCAGCGGGCGGTCGGCCAGCCCTTCCCGTTCCCTCAGCCCCACCAGCGTGGCCCGCACCACGCCCAGCACCGCTCGCTCCCGCCCGGTTAGCTCCTGTGAGGCCCCACCCCGCGAACGGAGCACGCCGAAGATCTCCTGCATCAGTCGCACGTGATAGGGCAGCAGAGGGTAAGAGGCCGTGAACTGGTCTGGATCGAGCCGGGTGAACAGGGCCTGGTAGTCGCGGGCCGGGTCCTTGATCATGGCTGAGGTGGCCAGTGAGCCCGCATGGGAGGTGTACAGTTTGCGCAGCGGGTCGAGCCTGGCCGGATCGGCTTTCTTCTGCAATAGCCGCTTCTTGACCACGGTATCAATGTTCTCCGGGGTCAGCCGTACCTTGATCTGGAAGCGATCCTGCAGCCATTGGAACTGACCAGCTTTAGCCTCAACCTTGGGGATGATCTCCTCCAGGGCCTCCTGGGCGGTGACGATGAGCCATACCTTGCCTCGACCCAGATCCGTGATCCGCTCCGACAGGGCGTTCAGCTCCGTCACCCGGTCGGTGTGGGTGCCGATGTAAAGACCCACCTCGTCCAGCAGAATGGCCAGCCGACCCTGTGTGGGGTGAATGGCTTCCGCTTCTTCCACCAACCGCTGCGCCAACCGTCCCGGATCGAGACTGAAGTCCGCCCTGGCATCGGCAATGCTCTTCTCGGCCAGTTCCAGGGTCGGATAGGCCGTAGAGTCGAGCTCGTGCAGCCCCCGGGCCAGGATGGAGCGGGCCCGGGCCGACATACGGCGTGCTTCTGGCCAGGGCTGCTTATCGGTCTCCTGAACGAAGGCTAGGAAGTCATCCCAAGACCCTCTGGCCTGCAACATGCGCTCCACCTCAGCCACCCAGAAGACATCGGACAGGCCCAGGTCGGTCAGTAGGGCGCGGTAGATGATGCGGGTAATGTCGGGGCCCTTCTCACGATCGAAGTCCAACATATTGACGAAGATGGCTTTGGTCTGAAGCTCTCGCTCCAGGGTCAGGCCGTGGGGCAGGGAGTACTTCTGGCAGAAGTAGTTGGCTGCGCCGCGTTCCTGGCCGCTGGACAGACGGATGGGCCGGTCGGCCAAGACGTAGCCCAGCACCTTGAGGAAGTGGCTCTTGCCGGAGCCGAAGAAGCCGGATATCCAGGCACACACGCTGGGTGGCAGCCCGATGCGGCTCTCAGCGAAGCGGTCAATCAGGTCAGGCATATAGCGGTGGATCTCCTCGGTGACCACGTATTCATCCAGCTCGGTGAACACCACCGCCGGGTCGTGCTGGGTGACCTTGACCACCGGCTCGATGGGACGTTTGGGGTCACGTTCGAAGAGCTCGCTGATCAGCATAGGCCTCCCTCCTTAGAGTTACTGCCTCAGATTACTTCTGCCCGATAATATCTGCCTTCGGTCTCGTTGAGAAAACGGAGTACTCCGCCATCCACACTGCCCGGATAGGGCACCACCAGGGTGCACCCGACATGCCCCTCTACCGCTGAGAGGAGCGTGGAGATGTGCACAAACGGGAAGAGAGACCCCAGTCGCACCAAAACGGCGCAAAATGAAAGGGGCTTATCGCCTAGCTCAGCCCATAGCCGTTCCGACAGGAGCTTGGGTAATTCCCGTTGGATATCTTGCTGTATCATGGCTCGATCAGCCACTTCATGGTTCAAGAAACCATCGTCGAGGCATCCCAGGCGGTCGAGGGCGTCCACCAGCCATGCGGCTAAGGAGACCATCTCCGCAGAATAACCTTTGGCCTTCAGCCGATGGCACAGGGCCTGGCACTCCGTCAGGCAACGCAGTTCTAGGCTGGGGTCGTAGGGGAAGATGTAATAGGGGACATCCAGGAGGGGGCGCTGGCCGCTCAGTGTGGCCAGGACTCGGTCTTCCAGTTGCGAGAACCGCGCACTATCCCAGGCTGGCATGGATCCATTCCTCCAATGAGGCGTACCTCGGTTGCAGTTCCACGATGTCACCTGCTCGGGCGTAGTGGAACCATCCTCGGCCCTGGGCCTCCGCCAATAGGATCTCCTTGCCTGGCTCAGAGAGCAAGTACCAGTCCCAGAGTGTGTGGGCCAATGCTTCCCCTGGCGATAGTTCGCCTTCCAACAGACCCAGTAGCAGGAAAGTGAAGGCCTCGACGCGCATCACCAGAGCCTGGAGTCGGTTCCCTGGCAGCCGCTCCATGATGCCTACAGCCCGTAGCAAGCTCATGAAGCTGCCGGCCCATCGTTGGCGTAAGGTCTCGGACCAGATCCGTAATTCCCGGTGAATGGTGGCTTCCTGTGAAAGGAATCTCACCACATCTTTGGCGGTCAGGCACGGCTCGAAGGCTGTGGCCACCAGGGGTCGAACCAACCCAACCACGGTATGGGCGACAAGGACGTCTGAGGTGCAGATGTAAGCGTAGATCATTTGACTTTTGGCTGTGTCAGGAATATCCGCAATTATGGCCAGAGCCAGGGTTTCGGCGGAAGGCAGTGTGTCCATGTCCAAGAAAACACGACGTTTGACTGCTTTGAGTATGCCGACAACTGTCTCCGACGACCCTTTTTGGAGAAGATTGTCCTGCAGAGCTGCCGTCCGAACCAGGTTCCAATCCCCATGGTGTGCATATTCTCTCAGTAATGCGATGGTCTCGGGAATTGCCGCCCCCACACGCTGGAGATTAGCTTTGTAGTCTACGGTCTCTTGTTGAACTCGCTTCATAGATCAGAAATCGCCCTTTCACCACAACCAAGCTGAAGTACCCGCTCCGCACCTTGGTCGCACCCTCTCTCTTGTGCCAGCTCAGCAGTTGCTTCAAGCTGGTCTTTCCCCAGTTTCTTCGCCTCTCGCAAGTTGTGCTCAAAGATGTGGTTGATGTACACCTGAACCAGCGCCAGGTATGCCTCAGCTACCTGGTCGAGGGCGTCCAGCTTCCGCCGGTTGGCGCTATCCAATTTGAGGTGGGTGCCGCCTGGTAACCACCCCCTACTCATCGGGATTGTCTTTCCTACGTGGAGGAAGAAATCGCCGAACTAAAGAAGGAGTAAGGTAACCACCCCCTACTCATCGGGATTGTCTTTCCTACTTTGGAATTTGAAGAGATGGTGTGCGCCCAATACTCGTAACCACCCCCTACTCATCGGGATTGTCTTTCCTACGCCGAAGTCTGGAATGCCTTGGATCTGCCCTACATGGTAACCACCCCCTACTCATCGGGATTGTCTTTCCTACGCTACCAGGATCGTTGGGTTCGAAAGGTCTCAAAAGTAACCACCCCCTACTCATCGGGATTGTCTTTCCTACTCGAGCAGGTGTGTTCCTGATCACCATTCACGCAGTCTGTAACCACCCCCTACTCATCGGGATTGTCTTTCCTACCTGAGGGCCGCCGTCTAGTTGATTTTGATAAGGTTTTTCGTAACCACCCCCTACTCATCGGGATTGTCTTTCCTACTTTAGTGTAGAAGTCTTGGATGCCGTTGGCCGTCTAAGTAACCACCCCCTACTCATCGGGATTGTCTTTCCTACGAGGTAGTCTTCAAGGTAGGGGAGGTAGAGTGCCGTATGTAACCACCCCCTACTCATCGGGATTGTCTTTCCTACAGCCCCTTGCCTACCGACGCAGAGAGGCGTCTCGCTTCTCTTCTTGGCCTATTGCCAAGGCTTACGCTCCACCCAAAGCCACTCTTTTAGGGGGAAAAACCCTCGCTGACAGACCCCAGGAGCGGGTTTTGGGGGCTCTTCCCTCCCACAAAACCCAATCCACCAGAGGCCGGTGAGAAAAAAGGACTGACTCCGCGAACCCCAAGAGACCTCGCTCTCCAGCAACATATGAGGCCCAAAAGGGCCCAGCCGCAGGCAAAAAGTAGGCAATAACTACCGCTTGCGTGCGTGGATTTTTAATGTACAATAGCCTTTATCCATCCAACCGACCGATCGTAGGCAAACCTGTACATCCTCTATCCGAGGTGCGGAAAATGTCTCACCTGCTCCCTCTCAACACCTGCTTGCAAGCAACAACCTGGCGCCACCTGCTGGCCATCGCCCGGATGCATGGACTCCCCGGTTCTACCCGTACCCCCAAAGCGGTTCTGGTTCAGACGCTGACGGAATATCTGAGCCACTCTGATACCGTGCAGCACATCATCCGCCATCTGGACGACCCCGCCCGTCGCGCACTACGCACCCTGCTGGACGCCGATGGCAAACTGCCCGCCCAACTCTTTCACACCCGCTTCGGCCCCCTGCGCCCCTATCGCCCCTGGGCCAAGGACCAAGCTGACCAGCCACCTCCCTGGCAGGAACCTACCTCTACCACTGAAAGGCTGTGGTATCTGGGCCTCATCTTCCAAACTACGGCCCCTTCTCCCACCGATACCCTGCCCTATTACTCCATCCCGGCCGAGTTCGTCCAGCCCCTGCAAACCGCCCTCTTTCACCCCCTCACTCACCAACCGCTCAACCAACTTCCTACCCATACCACCCTCGACCGGGACATAACCCTCCTGCTAGCCTGGTGTCAGGCCCAGTCGGTACACCCTGTCCGTGACCGTTGGCTCCCTCCCACTGCCCTGCGGGCCATCGGCCGCCGCATCGGCCCCCCAGCCTTCTCGGAACAGGACCTCCAACGTCGCAGCGAACGGCACGTCCCCTACCTGGCCTTTCTCCACTACCTGGCAGAGACACCAGGTTTCCTCAGCACCGTCAGCGGCCTGCTCAAGCCTACGCCTGCCGCCTGGCAATGGGCGGCTATGGACGCCCCCTCTCGTCTGCGCACCCTCTACGACGCCTGGCTAAGCGAGAGCCGGGACACCACCCAGCACTGGGGAGCCTATCACCTCCCCTTCGGCTGGCGCCGGGATCCCGTGGCCCTGGCCCGCTCCCTCCTCGATGCGCTCCGCTTTCCCGAACTGGAGGGCTGGCAGCCCGCTGAGCGCCTCTGGGAGCGCTGGTGGAGCCGCGCTGGCCTCACCCTGTTGAACGACTACGCCACGGAGGACGATGGGCGAGCAGTCTTCCTCGACCTCCTGCAAGGGCCCTGCGCCTGGTTGGGCCTCCTCCGTCAGGCCCACAACGCCGACGGTCAGCTCTACCTGCAGCGGACGCCCCAGGGCGATTGGCTGCTGGCCCTGCCTGACGCCGCTCCACCCCCTCTGGCAGATGACCCATCCTGCCGTTGGCAGTCCGATGGCACCATCCTCGTCCCCGCAGCAGCCTCCCCGCTCCACCTCCTGCGCCTGGCCTCCTACGCCCAGTGGGATGAGGCCCCAGCCGACGATGGCTCGCAGCGGTTGCAGCTCACCGAAGCCTCCATCGCTACCGCCGTCGCCGCCGGCTTTGCACTGCCCCTGATCCGGGAGCACCTGGAGGCCACCTGCGGCCAGCCTCTCAGCCGCCGCTGGTGGACCCGCCTGCGGAGCTGGGGCGCGCTGGCTAACCGGTACCGCATCCGTCGCGTGACCCTGCTGGAAGTGGACGACCCCCAACAGTTGGGCGAGCTGCGCCGCCGCCGCACCCTCCGCCACGCACTGGGGGATCCCCTCTCCCCCCGTGCGGTTCAGGTGAAGCCGGATCAGTTGCCTCAGCTTCTGCGCGGCCTCTGCCAGTTGGGCGCCTACCCTCGGGTAGAGCTGCCGCTGGCCGAGGCCACCGCCAGTGCTGCCTCCCTGCCACAAAGTGCACTCCTGTGGCTGGCTGGCGAGGTCTACCGCCGCCTGGGAGAACATCTCCCCCTGCCGGTGCCCCTCCCCACAGACATCCTCGATGCTGTAGCCAGTGGCCTCAGCGACGCGGAGCGGGAAGCGGCAGCCATCCATGCCGACCAACTGCTGCGTGACCTGGAACGGTTGATCGAGGGCTATCTCCCCTATCCGGCCGGCGAACACCGCAGCGATCCTGAGCAGATGCGGTCCCTCATCGAGCAGGCCCTGGCTCAGGGGCGGGACCTGGAAATTGTCTACTGGTCAGCCGGTCGAGGCCAGCAGACCACCCGCCGCGTCACCCCCTACTGGATTGAGGAACAGGGCGGGGTCCCCTACCTGGTCGGCTACTGCCACACCCGTCAGGCCCAGCGCGTCTTCCGCCTGGACCGCATCGAAGTGGCCCACATCATCGGCCCCAGTGCTCCAACCCTCGACTAATTTGCTTCCAGCACCATCGCATACTGCCCGTTGCCGAAGGTACACGCCTTGCCCACGTGGATATACTGCCCCAATGCCAGCAAGGGAACGAAAGGGCCCAACTTCCCCTCGTAGGTCATCTCACCGATGATCCCACCCAGGTTCATGCGCTGTCGCTGGCGGGTGGAGTAGCGTTCCCAGTCGACCCAGCCGGCTCGTGCCCTCGCCGTATGTACCTGCCGGGCGCTCTCCACCCAGCCCCGATAGTCCGTCTCCCACCGCTCCCCACAATGGAAGTAGGAGAGCGAGGAGATGCGCCGCAGCAGCGCCCGGAACACCACGTGGAACTCGGGCTGCTCCACGTACCGCCCCTCGTGCTTGAGCCGTGTGGGGGTGAGGAAGCGCAGGGTGAGCGGGCCTGCATTTTCGACGTTGGCGGCCTGTGCGATTTCAGCGCAGCTCACTTCACCCTCCCGCCCCTCCGCCAGAAGTAAGCCCTTCTCGTAGATGGGCGTGATCTGACCCGTCGGCGGATGCACCGCTTCCACCCTTTGCAGGCTGTAGCGTGCCCGTGCCCTGCCCAGCCCTATCTCTCCCAGCCGCAGGAAGGCCACGATGAAGTAGGGCAGGTAGTGTGTGGCCTTCCCCACCAGCGTCAGCCCAAAGGTGAGCCCCTCGCCCGGGGCATAGCCACGCCGCCGGTCCAGGGGGGGCTCCAGCACGAAGGGGCGGGGAATGGCCTCGTGAGTGCGCAACGCATCGCTGCCCGGCGGCGCTGAGGGCTCGAAGAGCAACGGGTAAGCACAGACATGGCGCAGCGTGCACGAGGTACACCTCTCCTGCTGTCGCTGGCAGCACACAATCTGTCGGAAAACTGATCCGAAGCCGCCCCGCAGCACCCCGCCCTTGTAGGCCGGCAGCACCATCTCATCCACTGCGCTCAGGTGAAAGCGGTAATAGGCCAGGCAGAAATGGTCGAGCATGCGCGAACCTCACATTCTGTCACGTCAGAGGGGATAGGTGATCGGCTTGTCCTCCCAGACCGTCTGCACAAAGATGCCCACGAACAGCGCCAGTGGAGCGAGCAACGCCACGAGTTGCGGATAGACCGGGCCAAGAGGTCCGGCCAGGGATGCCCACTCGGCCCCTGAAGCAACCACCTGGTCGACCAGCGTTGCCCCCAGCACGCCGACGATGGCCCAGCCCAGCACCAGCGAGCGGGACAGCCCTACAGCCACTACAGCCGCTGCCCGCCGCAGCGCCTGACAATGCAGTCTCCACGTCTTATTGCCCACAAACCTTGACGCCTCAGCGTAGAGAACCAGCAGCGCTGCCAGCAACACCCTTCCATTCACGGCCAACAATTGCCACGGACACCCCTCGTAGAGCTGGAAAGCAACCTTTATGATCTCTTCTGACGAGATCAGCGCCACATACCCTACCACCAACGCCAACGACATGCGGGGCAAAAGATGACGAAACGGCCGGACATCCACCAACAGACCCGATAGCAGAGTCCACGTCAGCAACCCCCAGCTTCCCCACACCGCTCCCTCACTCCACCAAGGGAGCCTCAACAGTGCACACCGAGACCAGAAAGCACCTAACAGTGGTCCGCCTAGAAACCAGATCACCACCAGCAAAAACAGGAGGTGTGCCGGCAAGCACCACCCCAGTGCATCAGCCAGCCGAGGGCTCCAGCGCCGCACCAGTCGCAACGGCCACAGATCCAAGCTCCGCAGCCGTCCCAGCACGCACGCTGTATGCCACAGGTCGTAGCGTAGGTAGAGCCACTGGCCCACCAACCACGCCAGCAGGTGGTAGTAGCGCTCCTCCACCCCGGCCAGTTCAAACAGCCCTTCCTCCCCTTGCCTCCCATAGACCAACTCCAATACGTCTTTCTCCTGTTCAGCCGGCGAAATGGCCGCGTCGAACTCTTTTTTTGCCAACGCCTCCAGCCAGGTCCGCATGTGCCCCGCCCGCAGCACGTCTTTCAGTTCTCGTTCTGCCTCACTCCCTTCCGTCAGTCGTGCCGCCAATTGCCAGCGCAGCCGATACAGGTTGTAGCGCACCTTTCCCAGTTCTGCCGCCGTCAACCTCTGGGCTTCCAGAAAAGCGATCAGCAGCGATGTCACTTGTATCCCCGGGAAGGTGGGGATGAACACCGGATCACACAACAGCGCTGATGCATCTTCTAGAAAGCGGCCCACAGCAGACCAGCGGAGCTGGTCTGACTCGGCCAGAGAGCCAGCTACGAAGCGAGAGTACAGCTTCCCCAGTCTGGTCACAAAAGCCTCACTCTCCAGCAGCGGCAGCGAGAGCGGGTCCAACCCTGTGAACGTGAACCGCAACTCCATCGTTTCGTGGTCCCATTCGACTCTAGCCTCCCGCTGCTGATCTCGCTGCCAGCGACATTGACCGGAGTGCCACTTGTAGTGGCGGGGTTGCATCATCTGTGTCACCTGTCCAAGGCTCCCTCGAATGCCTGCGTCAGGTCTTTCATGGTGCTCTCATCAAGCGGCACGTCTTTGCCAAAGTACCGCTGCACCAACGCTTTGAACGCCTCACTCTCTCGCCACTCCTGGGGCAGACCAATGACGGGAATCGGTACCAGCGTGCTCTCTTCGCCAGGGTGCAGGACCCGCTGCTTGTCGGTTGGCGTCAGCCCGCTCCATTGCTCAATGCCGCTCAGCCGCTCGATCTCATCAGGAACGATCAGGTGATAGCAACCAGTCACCTTCTCAGAGAACTGCGTCGCAAGGTAAAGCAAGGCCGACATCGTCTTGCGCCCCCCAGCCAGGCTCACGTAGACCTCATAGCCGTCTTGCTGATGCTGAGCGATGGTCCGATAGGCCAACCTCAGAAACAGAAGGTTTTGCCGGTCGCAGGTGATGTCCTCTACCCCCTGCCCCCTATCTTGCAGATAGCCCACCCGTGGGTCAAACTTGGGAGCCGTCCCCCACCCTCGCTCGTAGTGCCCGTACAATTCCGCCTCGAACACCCCAGATTGCGGTGGCCCCAACTGTTGGCAAAGGACTTTCACCTGTAACGGATGGCTTTCATAGGCCGTCAAAGCTTCTCTCGGGCTGCGGAATCGGCTAATCGGGAAGAGCGCGGTGTCGCGAGTATAAAGAGTCACCACCTCATCCATGCGCACCTTCGGCCCCTCTTCGGCCTTGGCCAGGGCGTCTAACATCCCCGTCACCGTCCCCGGTGCCTGACCCAGGGTGGCAATCAGCACCCGTCGCGGTTTTTTCTCGGTCATCTGTCTTCCCTCCTATGGCGCTCTCTCCTCCCGCAGAGTGTTCGGATCCCGGTTGTAGTCTTCCAATGAACCGCCCTGATGGAGATCAAACCAGCCAGTCCCGTCCTTTCGTTTGCCCGGATACAGATGCAGCTTCAGACAGCCAGGGGCCACCCACTCAGGCGTCCAGATACGGCGCAATGCCTCCAGTTGCGCCGTCGTCGCCCCTCGGTAGTAGCGGGCATGGACGGCCACAAAAGCCTCCACTGCCTCTCGGGTGGGAAGCTCGTGTACCAGCGCCGATTCATCCCAGGTCCACAGGCGCACTGGCCCTTCCTCCCACCACGCCCCCTGTAGCGGCCGGATCTGGGCACTCCCTAACCCCAGCGGTTTGCCGTACCCCAGCTTGTGCCACATCCCCCGCTTCGTCTCATCTCCGACATGCGCCCGCTCCGGCTCCAGGAACAGAGCGTAGAATAACAGCCCCAGCTCGTCGTCGGCTTCACCTGGTGGGTTCGAAGGGAATAGGCTCCAGAAGCTGACCCGGAACCGGAAGCGGCTGCCCGGCCGCACCGCCTCCAGGCGTAATGGTTGCCCCTTCCACCCCTCGTACCACACCCGCCCGAACCAGCGGGCCGTCGCCTCATCTACCACCCGGCCGTGCAGGTAGAACTTGCGACCTCGCGGCATCCCCCTCGGCCGCTCGTAGAAGGCCCAATGCCGATCGGGTCTGGGGCCGCCCATCGGCTGCAAAACTGTGACGGGTTGCCAATCCCCCTGG
>Ga0172364_10001990_pt1 | contig 16087 bp, 17 predicted proteins | sample LakKivSesite10cm_FD_114545 | JGI IMG/M metagenome (GOLD analysis project Ga0172364, IMG submission 114545) | Sediment microbial communities from Lake Kivu, Rwanda - Sediment site 10cm | ecosystem: Environmental > Aquatic > Freshwater > Lake > Sediment | place: Rwanda: Western Province, Lake... | reverse complement strand
GACTGTGGAGCGCAGAAAGATAGATAATATTGGGGTATGGAGACAGCGACATGAAGTCAAACAGCCCTGACCGGTCTCCAATTGGTTTAAGCGGATTTTTCCAATTCTCGCTGAATGCTAACAGCCAGGAGAAAAACCTTGGTACCTGGGCAATATGTAAAATGAACATGCTTCTACATAACATACCAGATGCACGAATAGAAAAAGGTGATACAATACGCGACCCGAAGCTTATTCAGGATGGCGAGCTTATGCTATTTGACAGGGTTATAGCTAATCCTCCTTTCAGTCTAAAAGATTGGGGTCATGAAACAGCAATGACCGATGGGTATGGCCGGTTTAGATTCGGCGTACCACCAAAAACAAAGGGCGACCTGGCATTTGTTCAGCATATGATTTCAACGCTAAATGACAATGGCATGCTGGGAGTTGTTATGCCTCACGGTGTTTTATTCCGCGGTTCGAGTGAAGCCAAAATTAGGCGAGGCATACTTGAAGAAGATTTGTTTGAAACAATAATAGGCCTTGCTCCCAATTTATTCTATGGTACTGGTATTCCTGCGGTAATCTTAGTTATTAATAGAGCAAAACCCAAGGAAAGAAAAGGTAAGGTCCTATTTATCTATGGTGCTGAGTTATATGAGCAGGGCAAAAATCAGAACAAGCTACGGGATGAAGACATTGAGCAGATAGCAAAGACTTTCAGAGATTATCGCGATGCTGACCGATTTTCAAGGGTCGTAAGCCTCGATGAAATTAAAGAGAATGATTACAATCTCAACATAAGCCGGTATGTAGATACGACAATACCTGAGGAAAAGATTGATATCAAAGAAGCCCTGATTAAACTACGCCAGATAGAGAGAGAACGGGATGAGGCTGAAAAGAAGATGAATGAATACCTAAAAGAACTTGGCTATGATATCAAAAAATAACTTGACAAAATCATTTTGATAACTATAAAGGAATTGGGAGATATTAATTATGAGTGATGATGATTTCTATGATGATTATTTCATCGAACCACCAGAGGATTATTATGAAGAATTTACAAAGACTGACCCTTATTTTCTACAAGCCCAAAAGGAAATAAAAGACCTATATGAAAATAATAAAGAAAGTGTTTACTACATTAGGCAGTTGCAAGTGAAATTTGAGAAAAAATATTTTCATTGGATAACAAATAATGCGATCTTAGAATTATATAAAGCTGGCTACCTGAAAGATTTAAGAATTCCAAAGGGAAAAGGCACGCCAACACGTTTCTTTATCCATTATTCAAATAGATATGCCAAGAGACAAATCAATAAGTTAGAAAAGATAATTGCAGAATATTCGCAAGATTTTATTACTCGTAGTTGCGGTCACAGAGCCGAGGATTTATTCTGCAAGGCACTTGCTATGAGAGGCTTTATACCGACAGCGCAAAAAGTTAGAGAATATAACAGAAAAAAAATGGGTGAAAACGGGGCATGATTTGGATTTTGTGTTCAGAAGGGATAATATTGAATATGGTTGTGAAATTAAGAATACTTTGGGCTACATAGAAAAGGAAGAGCTTGATACTAAATTAGAAATGTGCGCTTTCTGGAGAATAAAGCCATTATTTATTATGCGCTACGCTCCTAAAACCTATAATAATTTGATATATAAGAATGGAGGTTTCGTATTATTATATGAAACACAAATCTATGAACTTAGCCAGGAGAAGTTAGTTAAAAAGATAAGGGAAAGTTTAGGACTGCCTGTGGATTGTCCGAAAGCGATACCAGAAGGCATAATTAATCGTTTTGAAAAATGGCATATTAAGACTTTGAGTGTGAATGCAAAAACGAATTCACCGTAGGGGGCATATAACTAATGAAATCTCATCACTTCTCAAATATCCCTATGAATACAATAATGTCTCTCTTACCCCCTATATCTAATCATATCGGCGTTGTCTGTAGGAAAATGTATTCCTCCAAAATTCAGATAATATACTGGAACTTGGCATTGTGTTTTGAAATCTATGGGGAATGATGAGGTAATCGTATGGGTGATATAAAAAACCTTTCTGCCAGCACAAAATACAAAAAAACACCTATCGGCGAAATCCCGATTGATTGGGGTGTGGTTAAACTGGGTGAAGTGGCGGAGGTCATCATGGGTCAATCACCGCCATCATCAACATACAATGAGAAACATGAAGGTCTGCCATTTTTCCAAGGAAACGCAGATTTTGGTTTGAAGCATCCTATCAAAAGAGTTTACTGCTCTTCCCCTCAAAAAGAGGCAAAACGTGGCGATATTTTAGTGAGTGTCCGTGCTCCCGTCGGCGCATTAAATATCGCTAACGAGACTTGTTGTATCGGTCGAGGTGTCGCGGCCTTAAGGCCATCGAAAATGCATGGTGATTTTTTATATTACGTACTGCAGTCATTCAATAACCGTTGGCAACAGATTCAACAAGGTAGTACATTCGGCGCAATCAGTAAGAATGACTTAGCGCAACTTCTTTTGACCTATCCTCCTCTCCCCGAACAAGAAAAAATCGCTGAAGTGCTTACCTCTGTTGACGACACCATCGAAAAAACCCAGAAATTGATTGAGCAGACGAAGATACTGCAGAAAGCATTAACACAAAAGCTATTGACTAAAGGCATTCCGGGTCTACACAAAAAATTCAAAAAAACTCCTCTTGGTGAAATCCCTGAGGATTGGGAGGTTGTCAAATTAGGTGATGTTTTAATAGTAGTCAGAAACGGCCTTGCTTATAAACAATCACAAAATACAGGTCGTTATTCAATAACAAGAATAGAAACGATTTCAGAAGGTGTAATCAATGCAAATAAGGTTGGATATTTGGATCATTTGACTGACGACGAAATCAGAAGTAATAAATTAAGGCCTGGTGATATTTTGTTTAGTAATATTAACAGTCTTGAGCATATAGCTAAAACAGCCATTTATTTATCTTCTTACCCAACGTTAATACACGGAATGAATTTATTGTTACTTAGACCAAACAAAAGTAAAATAGAACCGTTTTTTCTACTATTTTATCTTAAATTCAATGAGACAATCAATAGATTTAGACGGTTATCTAAGAAAGCCATTAACCAAGTATCTATTAATCAGACTGAAATTAAATATTTTCCTGTTCCTCTGCCACCTCTTGAAGAACAGAAATCCATTGTTAATACTTTACTCGCAATAGAACATAATCTTGCTAGCTTACTTAGTCAGAAATCACAGATTGAAGTCCTAAAACAAAGTCTTATGCAGAGTTTATTGAGCGGAAAGGTAAGGGTAATAAATTAAAGGAAAATGCAATGGCATTATCTTTAAAAGATCAGAAAATACTTTGGGCGCGGGCAGCTGGAAGATGCTCATTTCGTCAATGTGGAGAGGAGTTGATTGTTAATAAAACAAAATTAGACCCCGCAGTTATGACTGGCGAGATGGCTCATATTATTGGCAGAAGTAAAAAGGGACCGCGTGGGCTGGCATTGCCAATAGATAAGGACTTACGTGATTCCTATGAAAATGCAATATTGCTATGTGAAAAGCATCATAAAATTGTTGACGGACAACGCAATACATATACCGTTGAGATTTTGCAGCAAATGAAAGAAGAACATGAAAGACTTGTAAGGAGAAATCCAAATTTTTCCAAAAATAGAATATATCCTATTGAATGGGTTGTTATTATACAACAAACACAACAGACTGTTGATAAAAAATTAGTGCTTGAAGCATTAAAGCCCGACATGCCATATAAAAAACCAATTGTGATCATGGCTGAGCAGAATATTTCGCAATGGAATCGAATAAAGCAATTTCAGGAATCTATATGTCAAAGAACGATAAGAACCCTACCATCTGATGAAATGCGATTTGCTATATTTAGCTTAACTCATATTCCTTTAGCTATACATTTAGGTTATCTTATCAATGATCGTTATAGGGTCCGCATTTATGAATATCAGCGGGATTTAGCGTCGTGGGTTTGGCCGTCCGCTATTAAAATGGCTAAGCACAATCGATTATTCATAACTGGTTTACCAAAAAAGACGGTTAAGAAGGCGAAGCCCGTAATAATCAGAATTTCTATTAGTGCTGAGTTATCTGCGGATCTGACACAGAAAATTGTCCCTGACGCCTGTTCAAATATTCATATTTATATAAAGAATCCAGCTGTTAATAAAATCAAACACCCAAGCCAGGTTGATAATATTGGAATGACTTTCGGAGATGTATTAGGTAAAATCAGAAAATTGGTGCCAGATTGTTCTGGAATTCATTTGTTTTATGCTGGGCCTTGTTCATGTGCAGTAAATATTGGCAGACAAATTAATCCAACGATGAATCCGCCAATATATTTATACCAATACAACGCCAAGGTCCAGCCAAAGCACAAACATGTGCTGACGTTGAACTAATAGAAGGAGGTTCTATATGAGCATTACAATGTTAAGAAAAGCTACAAGTAGAAGGTTTCCAAGTTCTGCCACACAACAACTTGATGACCTTCTTTATCAAATCTGCGATAAACTTCAATTGAGTCAAACTCAATTTAAGTTGGCTGAAGAGCGTTATAAGGTAGTAGGTGATTGGTTATCAAAGGAAGACAGCCCTCTCTACAGATATTTGCCTAAGATTTATCCTCAGGGCTCGTTAAAAATTGGCACTACTGTCAAACCGAAAGGTCAGGTGGAATTTGATTTGGACTTGGTTTGCGAATTGAAAATTGATCATAGATTGATTACTCCCTATCAATTAATAATGCAAGTTTGGGACCGAATCACATCTAATGAAACCTATAAATCTTTAGCAGAACTAAAAAAACGATGTGTTCGCCTTAACTATAAAAAAGAATTTCATCTTGACATTCTGCCTGCTTGTCTTGATACTGAAATGGGAGGAACGTGTATCCGAATTCCGAATTACAATAAAACCAACAATACATGGAATTGGGCAGCGAGTAATCCAAAAGGATATGCCCAGTGGTTTGAGGATAAATGTAAATTCCGTTTGGTCAAAGAAGAGGCAATTGAAGGAGTAGACCCTGTGCCAGAACCCGAAGATGTAGATAATAAGCCAACCCTCAAACTCGCTGTGCAACTCATAAAGCGGTGGCGAGATATTGTTTTTGAAAATAGAGAAGATATACCTTCTATTATTCTTACGACACTTATCGCCCAGCTGTATAGAGGTGAGTCATCGGTTTCTGATTGTCTGACATCAATTCTTTATGGTATAGTCTCTATGATAAGTCAATCACCAGAACCGTTAGAAGTCCCTAATCCGACTAATCAAGAGGAAGACTTTGCTGAAAAATGGCAAAAAGACCCAGGTTTATATGAGAGTTTTTGTCTTGAGATCAGTAAATTCAAAGAACAGTGGAATAATATGCTTCAGCTTAAAGGAATTGACAGAAAAGCAAAGGTATTATCCCGTTTATTCGGTGAGGATATTGTTACCAGCGTGATAGAAGAGTTCGCTCAAAGAATTAGTGCGTACAGAAAAGATGATAGTTTATATGTTTCCAAAAGCAGCGGTTTCTTAACCAACAACAAATCATCACAATCTATTCTTGTGAGGAAAAATACGTTTTATGGTGCATAGAGATAGAAATTATAATCCAAAAGAACGGGCACGCACTATTGATCAGCAAATTGTAAATATGCGCGCGAATTTTCCTAACTTTGAATGTAAGAGAAGCCGAAACAAAGCCACATGGATTGGTTTGTTACAGCCGACTCCTTCGTCGAATAGCTATAAGGTAGAAATCAAGTATCAAGTTGGCGATATACCAAGGGTATTTGTGCGAGCACCTGCACTAGAGACTCGAAGAGGTGAAAACAAAATCCCCCATACTTATTCGAAGAATGAAATATGTGTATATTTACCAGGGAGTAACGAATGGCGGCCAACTATGTTTATTGCAGATACCATAATACCGTGGACATCTGTGTGGTTTTTCTACTACGAAACGTGGCTTGCAACCGGTAAATGGTGTGGTGGTGGTACTCATCCGGAAAAGAGGACGCCTTATATAAAATCTGACACTGAAAAATCAAGAAGAGACGCAATATGAACAAAATCGCACTGTTGGTGAACTATGCCACTTGATTGGGATGAGTTGCATTTAGTCGAAGAGCCAGCGATTGAGGTTTTGAAGGGACTTGGATATACTTTTGTCCCACCAGAGGAACTGGATAAGGAACGGGAAGGTGCTAAAGATGTGATTCTGGTTCCACGATTAGAAAAAGCGTTACGCAAGCTCAACCCCTGGATTTCGGATGAGAATGTCAAGCGGGCGGTTCGTGCAATCGGCCATGTCCAGGCAACAAGTCTAATGGAGGCAAATGAACAGGTCCATACTGCTTTGGTTCATACAATCTCCTTGGAACAGGATATTGGACAGGGAAAGAAAGGGCAACCGGTTCATTTTATTGATTTTGAAAACATCGGCAACAACGAGTTTCTTATTACAAGGCAGTTTAAAGTCACTGGACAGAAGGTAAGTATCCAGGCTGATATTGTAGTTTTCGTAAATGGCATACCAATAGTCGTTATTGAGTGCAAAAGTCCGACAATCCGGAATCCGGTTGAAGAGGGCATCACTCAATTATTACGTTATCAAGAAGCTGATGAGAAATATAAAGGCCTTGGTGCGCCAAAACTGTTTGAAGCCTGTCAGATCGTGGCGGTTATCTGCCGAGAATCGGCTCGCTACGGGACATTATGGACTCAACCGAGATTCTGGAGCGAGTGGAAAACGACATTCCCGCTCTCGCTTGATGAAGTCAAGAGTCGCATTGGTAGATTACCACTGGAACAGGATGTATTTTTGTATGGTATGCTCATACCTGGGAATCTCATAATCCTAATCCGCGATTTTATTGTCTTTGATATAGAAAAGGGCAAAACCATAAAGAAGTTAGCTCGTTATCCGCAATTCCTGGCCGTGAGTCATGCGATTGAGCGTATTAAAAAAACGCGCATTCCAAAGAAAAGAGGTGGTGTAGTATGGCACACCCAGGGAGCTGGAAAATCCTTGACGATGCTCTGGTTAGCGACAAAATTACGTAGAATGCCAGAATTCGAAAATCCGACCCTTATAATTGTCACTGACCGCAAAGATCTGGACAGGCAAATTCATAAGACATTTAAGAATTGTGGATTTGCCAATCCCTTAAGAGCTAGATCAGGCGAAGACTTGAGAAATCTATTAACTGCAGGTGCGGGTCAAACAGTTTTGACAACAATACAGAAATTTGCCGATGCTGCGCAAGTATCTGCACTCAGCGGTGCAACAAACATATTTGTAATGACTGATGAGGCGCACCGGACTGAATACGGGATTCTTGCGGCAAAGATGCGGCGAGCTTTACCTAATGCCTGTTTTCTTGCCTTTACCGGTACACCGATTGACAAGCGAGAGCGTAGCACTCTCAGGACCTTCGGCGATTACATTCATACTTACACAATTGAGCAAGCGGTTCAGGATGGCGCAACGGTTCCTATATACTATGAAAGCCGTCTGCCCGAAGTCCAGATTGTCGGCAATACTATTGATACGCTTTTTGAACGCTGGTTCAAGGACTACACACCCGAACAAAGAGAAGAAATAAAACGGCGTTATGCAACCGAAGAGGTAATCGGTCAGTCAGCAAAGAGGATTGAAATGGTTTGCTTGGATATTATAGAACATTATGAAAAATTTATCATGCCCAATGGTTTCAAAGCACAGATTGTTGCACCGAGCCGGGAAGCGGCAATTACTTATTATGAAACGCTCAATCGTCTCAATGCACCATCAAGCGAGGTCTTGATTTCACAGGCTCACAATGACCCGGAGCGTTTGGTAAGCAATTATAAAACTGAGGCTGAGGAAAAAGAAGTGATTAGAAGATTTATTGAAGAATCAGTTGAGGAGCTGGCAATTATTATTGTTTGCGACAAATTACTCACGGGTTTTGATGCACCGATTGAGCAGGTAATGTATCTTGACAAACCTTTAAGAGAACATACCCTTTTACAGGCGATTGCCCGGGTAAATCGCACTTATGAAGATAAAGATTATGGCTTGGTTGTGGACTACTGGGGCGTGTCCCGTGAATTGCAGGAGGCATTGAATGTATTCAGACCTGAAGATATTGTAGGTGTACAGAGATATTTTGAGGACGAGCTACCTAAATTAGAATCAAGACATCGTGCAGCTATGCGATTCTTTGATAAAGTCAATAAGGCAGATATAAATGAATGTATTGCGGTTCTTGAACCTGAGGATGTGCGGACGGATTTTGATAGTGCTTTCCGTCGTTTTTCAAAAAGTATGGATATGATGCTTCCGGACCCAAGGGCATTGCGGTATGTGGCAGATTTAAAATGGCTCGGTCAGGTCCGTAATGCGGCACGCTTGCGGTATCGTGATGCGGCACTTGATTTATCCGGTTGCGGAGCTAAAGTCAAGCAACTCATTGAAGAACACCTAACTGTAACCGGAATTACAAAATTGATTGAGCCGGTATCTATCTTCTCAAGCAAATTTGAAGAGGAATTAGCCAAACTTAGTTCACCGGAAGCAAAGGCAAGTGAGATGGAGCATGCAATAAGGTACGAAATCAATATTCGGTTAGAGGAAAATCCTGTGTATTACCAATCATTAAAGGAAAGGCTTGAGCAGATAATCGAACAACGTAAACAGGAAAGAATAGATGCAATAAAACAACTGGAGTTATTAGAAAAATTAGCCGAAGAAATGAAAAACCTGCATAAAGTTGCAGAATCAATCGGTATGACCGAGGCGGAATTTGCCTTTTACAAATTGCTCTCATCAGGACAAGATGATAAAACAAAAAGCGCCAAAGACTTTCAAGTTTCTGACGCAAAGCCTACTTATGAGGTTATAAATGAATCTCACAAGGAACTTGCCGGATTAATAATAGAGTCACTTGAGAAACTAATTGTTATTGACTGGATGCATAAAGAAGATGTGCAACGTGAAATGCGCAGGCAGATAAAAAGGCATCTTAGGGCGGCAGGTTATGGACCCGAAGAGATTGAACATTTGACTTTAAAAATGATGGACCTTGCTCGTGTGAGGTTTACACATGAAGGCTCATAAAATTCGTTTTGGGAAACGGATAATTAGGTTTACCCTTAAACGAACTAAACGGAAAAAAACAGTGGCGATTTCAGTTGGTTTTAATGAAGGTGTAAAAGTGAAATTACCATGCAGACTGGCGACAAAAAAAGTATATCCATTAATAAAAAAGAAAGCGCCATGGATTATAAAACACCTAAATGAAATCAAAGAATTGAATTATCCCGTGATAAAACATGAATTTGTCAGCGGTGAGTCCTTTTCATATTTGGGCAGACATTTTCGCCTTAAAGTAAAAAAAATTGAATCTGCTGAGCAACCTAAAATTTTGATGAATGCGGGTTATCTCGAGGCTACTGTTAATAATGCCTTGAGCAAATATAAGCAGGTAGATGGTGTGCGCTCAGCTCTTATTAAATGGTACAAAAAACATGCGATTATAAGACTGAACGATAGGGTATCTGTTTATGCCCGAAGAATAGGGACGCCCAGACCGATAGTTATGGTTAGAGACCAGGTAAAACGTTGGGGCAGTTGTTCGAAAACTGGCATTTTGCGGTTCAATTGGCGAATCATAATGGCACCAATGTCAATCATTGACTACATCGTCGTCCACGAACTCTGTCATATAAAAGTAAAAAACCATTCAGCGGATTTTTGGAAACGGGTTTCTTTGGTTATCCCTGACTATGAACGTCGGCGGATGTGGTTAAGAAACAATACAGCGGTATTTAGGTTATAGATTAGATAGGAGATTGTTATGCCTGAATGGTTGATTCATCTTAGTGGTAACGAATCAGATCTAAAAGAACTCTCAAAATCATTAAAATCTGATGAGTTATCAATTATTAAAGAAGATGATGGTTACTATTTGAAATCGGTTTTTTTAAATCAATTCGATAAAGCATCAGATGTGAAAAATAATGCCGAAGATATTCTTCAACTTATTAACGGTTCAATGTATCTGGTATTATCTACACGGGATAGGATAAGTACCTCTGGATGTCTAATTAAAACAAATGAAGATAATACAAAAATGAAAATTGTGAGCATTCAGGATACGATAGGCGTTCGTCGTCATATTGGTTTGACTATACAAAGAAGCGATGGATCAATTGAAGAAATAAACCAGACTGATCCAATCCCTGCTTGGCTTGCATTGGCAAGTCGTAATGAGAATATAACAAAGGTACTGCGTCTTCTTGGTAAAGGGGAGTATAATTGGGTAAATTTATATCGAATATTCGAAGTCATAGCAAATGATGTAGGCAGTGAATCAAACATCGTTTCGAATAGTTGGACAACAAGAAATCAAATCGTAAGGTTTAAAAGAACCGCCAATAGTGCTGATGCAATTGGCGATGAATCGCGCCATGGCGTTGAAGAGACGGAACCGCCACCAGATCCAATGCAATATTCAGAAGCTGAAGCATTTATTAAGACATTAGTACATAATTGGTTAAGAACAAAAGTTGAAGGTCTCTGAGACGTTTGGGGTCACCTATGAAAAAATTGCGGTTAAATACCTTTGTGCTAAAGGACGAGAGCATCGAGGATTTAGAAAACCTTCCCGACCCAGATGCCATTGCCCGGGAAATTTCTGATAATCTCGAATCCGCTTTGGAGCAGTTTAGAAATATTTATGAAGATTTGGAAGAAAAATGAAAGGAGAAGAAATCGACTGGTTTACTAAAGTCAGAGATGCCATTGAAAAATTTATGAAAGAGTTTCAAAAATATCCGTATGTCTACGTATACGAAGGAGACATCCAAGCAATGCTCTACTATTTAATTAGCAGAGGGGTAAATAATAGTGATTGGTTAACAGAAACATTGATAAGCTGTGGCGATGACCCAAAACGGACTACACCAGTCCATAATCAGGTTGCAGTAAATATAGGAAATACAAAGGATCACGTAAACGGGAGTAAACATTTAAAATTAAAGAATCACTTTGATATAGGAATTTGGGATACAGAGCATAGCGACTTTCAAAGTAAAGACTATAGGGAAAAGCCGGTTCTAATTGGCATTGAAATAAAATACCACTGGTCTAAGAAATTTATGAGAATTTCAGAAAATCACGGAACAATACACAAATACCTTGCTGACCTTGATAAATTATTAAGGATCAAAAACATGAACAAAAAATTTGTTGGCTATGCTTTATGGTTCTTGCCAAAGATGGATAACATATCTTTTCCAGAACAAATTGTTGGATATGTAAAGGGAAAAATCGGCAATTCAAAAAAGATATTCTCTTACATTGTTTTGAAAAAGCATATTTTAAAATTCCCTTGCGATCAATCTTCTTAATTTGGCAAGGTAGGCAACCAGTGGGGCGGCGGGGTCGGGTCTTAACAGTATACATTTGTAATCTATTTTGCGCGCACAGGATACAGAAGTAAAAAGAGATTCTTCCCGCCACACAGAGCGGCGGAATACGGCCCTCCACACTACATGGTGGGCTACGGTACTACACTCAAAATGAAAAGGGGATATGTTGGCGCAGAAAACGAAGGATCATCCGCCGCGCGTAATGGCGGATTTGTAGGATCGCTACGCTCGCAATCAAAAAAATCCTAAATATATTCCAAATCTCAATCCGCTACACAGAGTGATGGACATAATGACAAAACAACAAAAAAAAGAAATTCGGATAGACAGAGGAAAAAAGAATACAAATAACAATTATTTTTTGTGAAACGACATTCTATCCCGTCATTGAATGAATTGGAATTATATTATGATTTAGGGTATGAATATCGGGGAGACAAAATTAGTTTAATTTTGTCTACTGATGCTTGACATTTTTGGAAATCCGAATACAATCTCAGTATGAAGATTTATCCGCGACATTTAACAAAATCATTGCTTAAGGAAATTCAGTTATCCAGCATTGTCGTATTGACCGGGATGCGGCAGGTGGGTAAGACGACCCTGATGCGCCTGGTTTATGAAAACATCAAAAGCACAAACAAGATTTTTCTGGACCTGGAAAATCCTCTTAATCAGAAAATCTTTGAGGAAAAGAATTATGATAATGTTATTGCTAATCTTGAAGCTTATGGTCTGCATACGAATGTAAAGATGTTTCTATTCCTTGATGAAGTGCAATATATGCCCGGTATTGTAAAACCCCTAAAATATCTTTATGACCATTACCATATAAAATTTTTTCTGACCGGCTCAAGTAGTTTTTATTTGAAAAATCTTTTTCCTGAATCACTTGCTGGCAGAAAGGTTATCTACGAACTTTTTCCCCTTGATTTTCAGGAGTATATGTGGTTTAAGGAAAAAGAGAAAATAGTCCTTGAAGATTTTAACAAAAAGGATAAGGCTAAGAATGCAGTCGGGTTTGAATTATTCAAAAAACATTACAGTGATTATATGACCTTCGGCGGATTTCCTGCGGTTGTTCTGGAAAGGGACCAGTTAAGAAAGAAACAGATACTTGAAGATATCTTTAAATCCTATTTTGAAAAGGATGTCAAAACACTGACTGATTTTAGAGAGATCAACAGACTGCGTGATTTGATATTGTTACTGGCGAATAGGGTGGGTTCAAAGATTGATATCAGCAAGATTTCATCAGAACTTGGGGCAGCCCGAGAAACCGTTTATGGTTATTTGAATTTTCTTGAAAAGACTTATTTTTTATTTCTACTGGCTCCTTTTTCCAGAAGTATAAATGGTGAAGTAAGAGGAGCAAAGAAAGTCTATTTTTGTGATACTGGTCTTCTGAATTTTTTGGCTAAAATTCCTGATGGTATTCTCTTTGAAAATTCTGTTTTTTTGAATTTGCATAAGTGTGGCTCATTAAATTATTTTGCCAGGTACAAAGGACCGGAAATTGATTTTATCTTAAATAAAAAAATTGCCTTTGAGACCAAAACAAAAGCCAACATTACTGATCTTAATAGGTTAGAGCGGGTAAGCAAAAGTCTGCGGTTAAAGGCGTATTATCTGGTTGTAAATAAATTCACAGATCTTCGCAAGACGATTTTGGCACAGGATTTGTAACGGCAAAGGAGGTTGCAGAAAATAAGAGACGGTTTGGATGGTTAGAGTCAAATCGTCTTTGCATGTTGCATCGGCACAGTGGAGCAAATCTTTCCATTTTACAAAATCATAAATATTTGACGCATTAATTCCAGAATAATCCCGTATAAAACTTTTACTTTAAAGAATTTGCGCTAATGTTTTTGAGAACCTTTAATCTCTTTTCACATTTGCTCAATTGAGCAATTGCACCATTGCACATATGTGCATATATCGATATAAGAATACTCAGAATTCTATGTAGCCATTAAAGCAGTAGGGCCAGAACTCTATATTATACAAAATCCTTTTGGAATTCTGAGAATTGTTGGAACAACCCGAAACATTTTTAACCTTTCTCACTTTCGCGCGAAGGTGAGAACATCTTCCAACCTGCCGATCAAATCTTTTTAGTTAATTATTGACTTATGGCATTTTATGAATAGAATTTAATTAGGAGCAAATATATGACGACGAAAGAAAAAATTCTAAAAGTAATCAAAAAACTGCCATCAGATTCTTCAATTGAAGATGTTATGGAGCATCTTTATCTCCTTTATAAAATTGAAACGGGTATTAAACAGGCAACTGAAGGGAAAAAGGTTACACATAAGGTTGCCAGAGAACGAATGAAGAAGTGGTTAAAATAAGTTGGACTAATCAAGCAATTGAAGATTTAGATGCAATCTGTCAATTTATTGCCCGCGATGCGCCGCCGTATGCCAGAATTTTTGTGCAACGGATTTTCACCATTGTTGAACGCCTTGCTTCATTTCCACGTTCAGGTAGAGTTGTACCAGAATTGAAACAACAGGATATTCGTGAAATCATTTACGGAGACTATCGTATTATTTACCGTTTACTTGAAGATGAGGTCGAGATTTTGACCATCCTTCATAGCGCAAAACTACTTAGACCATTCAAAATCTTGAAATAAGTAAAATTCCACAATTAGGAAATGGAAGTCAACAACAATAGAATACAAAATTTTATAGGCTAGATTTATAGACCTTGGGGTAACCTATGAAAGAATTGCATGCCCTTAGGTTGCTTTGAAGGCATCGGAGGGGCGGAGAGACGGAGAAATCGTATAACACACAGCCCAGGCTTTTCAAATTCATGGAGTTGCTGAAAAAGTGCGAATCAGCATCTCGAAAAATCAATACTTTTTGAGACCCTGAAACAAGTTCAGGGTGACAGAAAGGGACTTTTTCAGCAACCCCTTCATTTTTCCCTTATCCGCAGAGAGATTATTTGTATAATTCAGCATTGGGTGAGTAAATGAGATACTTTATTATAAAGGTTTTTGCTGTTTAGCAAGAAGCTTACAAATGTCAAGAGACATGATTCCACAAGAAATCATCGAGCAGAAGATTTTTATGATTCGAGGCCATAAAGTTATGTTGAGTCATCATCTGGCTCAGCTTTATGGTGTAGAAACCAGGGTACTGATTCAGGCGGTAAAGCGTAATATAGAGAGGTTTCCTGAAGATTTTATGTTTCAATTGTCAGTCCATGAGTTTGAAAACTTGAAATCACAAATTGTGATTTCAAGTTGGGGTGGTCTCCGTCGTTCCAGACCCTATGCCTTTACTGAACAGGGTGTTGCGATGCTTTCAAGTGTTTTGAGGAGCAAGCGTGCTATTCAGGTTAACATTGCAATAATGCGGGCATTTGTTAGATTAAGGCAAATTTTTGCTACCCATAAAGAACTTGCGCATAAATTGTCTGAACTTGAGAAGAAGATTGAAAAACATGATGCAGAAATACAAGCGATCTTTGAAGCCATTAGACAGCTTATGACCCCACCCGAAAAACAAAAAAGGATTGGATTTTTGAAAGATGATGAATAAGTAGGCGCGGGGTCACCTATGAAAAAATTGCATGCCCTTAGGTTGCTTTGAAGGGCATCGGCAGGTCGGTGAATCGGTGAGATGCGCGGGCGGGCGACCGCGTGGTTAAATCTTCTTTACATGTTGCATCGCAATTTTAGGCACCAATGCATTTTATCCCTTGACAATTTTCATTTTCTGATTATACTTATAATAGAATCACGATGAGGGGTTATCCAAAGGGGCTCGTCCCGCGGTAATGCCCCTCTTTATGTTTTATTGCAGGTTCTGCTTTTCAAATTGCAGTTTATCCTTCAAATTGTTCATAAATACAATGTGGCATTACTTTCCTATATAATGACGAAAAACTATTTCTGTCTGGAATCATAAGTTTCAGTAATTTATTAGTTTTTATTAAATAGTCTACCAGACAGTAGAAGTCCCCATCGCCGGTAACAATTAGTGCCTTTTCATAATTTCTATATTCAATCATTGCATGAAGGACTAACTCTGCATCAACATTTCCTTTTACTTTACCGCTTGGCAATGTAAGTGTCGGTTTAAAAACTAAAAGGTAACCTTCTTTTTGTAAGTTTGTGTAAAGGGCTTGATTTTGAGGAACAAAACCGATAAATAGAAATGCTTTGGCAATATCGTATTTATCATAAAGATATTTCCTAAACTTGCAGAAATCCAAAATCCAGCCTTGCTCACGAATCGCAAGATTCAAGTTCTGGCTATCTATAAATGCGTAATTATTCTTTTTTGCCTTAACCATCTCTATCAAAGCTAACTGTTAAATTCTGTCCTAAATTATACCTATAAAAACAGTAAAGTCAATCTGCAGACATTCTATCTGCAATGCGGTATTGATTGAAATCTTTACAGTATTGCAGGGTCGAATCCTCAGAAGAAACCCTTTGGGGTCATAGCGAAACAAAGAAGCAGTGGGCTACCTATGAAAAAATTGCATGCCCTTAGGTTGCTTTGAAGGGCGTCGGAGGGTCGGTGAATCGGTGAGATGCGCAGGCGGGTGATGCGGAGTTAATTCGTTGCATGTTGCGGCGCGGTCGGACAAATCGTAGCATTAACAAAATCATTTTGAAATTCTAAGACAG
>Ga0172364_10001989_pt1 | contig 16090 bp, 19 predicted proteins | sample LakKivSesite10cm_FD_114545 | JGI IMG/M metagenome (GOLD analysis project Ga0172364, IMG submission 114545) | Sediment microbial communities from Lake Kivu, Rwanda - Sediment site 10cm | ecosystem: Environmental > Aquatic > Freshwater > Lake > Sediment | place: Rwanda: Western Province, Lake... | reverse complement strand
TGCTTGGCGCCTTCTGGATACGTCGAGGAATGGTGGGCTGAAGATCTGCAAGAACATATTATACAAGAATTTCATGGAGATGCCGAGAAAGCATCAAAGTTGCTTGACATTTCAAAGCAAAGGATCACAGCCTTTTTGGAAAACCCATTAATGAACAAACCAAATGCAAGTGAGGCAATTGCTATATCTAGGAAGTCAGGTGTGCCTCTTCACCCTGCTTTTACTTACTTTTGGACGAATCTTAATTCTGTTGAAATGCTTATTGTATTGCGAAAATGGCTTTTTGATTCTGAGATTTTGGCGAAAGATGGTTTAGTTTACAAAATTGTTGGGAAGTTAGAGGTTAACATTAAGAAGACTTTGGAACTGATATGTTTACCGCATAAGATTTCGGAAGACAAAATTGTGATCGAAGGAGAAGACGCTAGTGCATTTGCATGTTGTTTGGGATACGGGTTCTCTGGTAATATAGATCTTTCTTCAGCTAGATCTGTTGATGACGCATTACATCTACTTTCTAATATAGATATTAGGAAAAAAGCTTCTACTTTTGTTGGCGCAAGAATGGGACGGCCAGAAAAAGCGAAAAGGCGTGAGATGAAGCCTCTTGTTCATGTTCTTTTTCCAGTGGGTTTAGCCGGTGGTTCTCAGCGGGATATAGTTGAAGCAGCAAAGAAGGAACGAACTTTTGTAGAGATAGTTAAGCGTAAATGCCCAAACTGTAAAACGTACACTATTGGAATTAAATGCCCTCTTTGCGGTTGCCAAACTGTTTATGAAAAGACTTGTCCTCGCTGTGGAAAAAATCTGAATGGAGAAGAGTGCCCTGCTTGCAAAATCCCTGCAACAAAATACCAAAGGCAAGTCGTTAACTTCAGAGAGCTTCTGGAAGAAGCATGTGGTCATTTGGGTTTTTCCATTCCAAAGATTCTGAAAGGCGTTAAAGGATTAACAAACAAAACTAAAACACCTGAAATTATTGAAAAAGGAATCTTGCGAGCAAAATATGACCTTTCAGTTTATAAAGATGGAACCATACGCTTTGATGCTACAAATGCTCCGTTGACACATTTTATGCCTTCAGAACTCCATGTTTCTATAGAAAAACTTAGGCAACTTGGTTATAAGCATGATATGTATGGCAAGCCTCTGACGGAAACACATCAACTGTGCGAATTAAAAATCCAAGATGTTGTCATTCCATTGAAATGTGCCGACTACTTCGTTCACATAGCATGTTTCATCGATGAACTCCTATCTAAAGTATACAAACAGCCACCTTACTATAACGTCAAACAAAAAGAGGATCTTGTTGGACATTTGATTATCGGATTAGCGCCTCATACTTCAGTGGGGAATTTGGGGCGAATAGTTGGATTTACAAGTCTAAACGTTTGCTATGCTCATCCGATTTGGCATTCTGCTAAAAGGCGAGATTGCGATGGCGACGAAGATGCGTTGATGCTTGCGTTGGATATGCTTCTGAATTTCTCTAAGGAGTATTTACCCGCGCAGATAGGTGGGATAATGGATGCCCCGCTTCTTTTGATTTCTGTCATCAACACACAAGAGGTGCAAAGACAAGCTCACGATTTTGATGTTGCAAGCAAATACCCACTTGAATTTTATGAAAAAACATCAGAAAATGCAGACTCTAAACAAGTTAGCTATATCATGGATGTTATCAAGTATAGGCTTGGTACACAAGCGCAATTTGAAGGCTTTAGGTTTACTGTGCCTGTTTTGAATATCAATTCGGGGGTTTCTGAAAGTGCTTACAAACAGTTTAAATCAATGATTGAAAAACTAAATAGTCAACTTGATTTGGCTGAGAAGATTGAAGCGGTAGATGCCAAAAGAGTTGCGTTAAAAGTGCTGACAACTCACTTTATTCGTGATATTGCTGGTAATCTACGGGCTTTTTCCACGCAAGGGTTCAGATGTAAATCGTGCAATAAACGTTTTCGCCGCTTACCTCTCCGCGGGTCATGCCCTTCATGTGGAGGTCAATTAAGCCTGACGGTTTATCGTGGCGGTATTGAAAAATACGTCGAGGCCGCACAGCATTTGGTTGAAAAATACGAATTGCCAAAATATTATCTGCAAAGGATTTTGCTCGTGAAAGAGGAAATCAATGCTTTATTTGAAAACAAAAAAGCGAAACAAGTTAGTATTGTAGATTTTGCTTAAGAAAACTTTTCTATTGTTAAAGCATAAGTATTATTGATCAAGAATGTTCAGGGAGATTTATCATCCTAATTCCTACTTGACACATATTAGAAATGTTAGGTTGGGTTTACGTGCAAGAACCTTGATCTTGAATTTTCTGGAAAACAACAATGCTAGTGCTAAAAATATTTCTAAAGAGACAGGTATGCGCTACGAGGTAGTTTTGCACCATCTACGACTTTTGAAAACGGAAGAAGTAATAGAGCGGGAGAAAGCTAGACCTTACGTCTGGAAACTTACGGGCATAGGGCAAAAACGTTTGACAAACTCAAGCTAGAAGGGACATTGACAAGGTGACTTGTTACATTTTGGGCACTTGTGGGCGTATTTGGTTAAGGCTGCCTTTTCTAAATCTATATTAACTACGTTGGCAAGAGACGCTAACCAAGCAATGACGTCAGCAAACTCGTTTTCCAAAGCTTTCTTATCTTCCATCCTTAAGGCTTCACCCAATTCTTTCACTTCATCCATAAGCCATCCATATGTATCTTCTTTTCCACGTTTAGAATCTTTGTGAAAATACAACTCGTACATCATTTTTTGAAATTGGAATATGTGCAAAGTGTCACCTAACTGCTCTATGACTGAAAAATATTTAAACAAGATATTTTTTTACTGTTTCTTTCTCCAATCTTTAAGTATTAACGTAACTAAGTTGTCTAATCTGTCTTTAACGGTTTCATCTTCAAGCAAATTCCCATGTATAGAGCCTTTACCATATTCAGCTGATTGCAGCAATATCGCAGATACAGGAGATTTGCAGTCTTTATAGTCGGAAATTACCGTGTGATAAGCTAAGTCGCCACCAGCAGGAACATTGCCTATGACTATCAATGCTATAATTTTGTTTAATACGCTGTTCTTAAATTCTTCATAGGTTCCGAAGATTCCTTGAGTTCTTTCCGTGAAGGCACAGTACAAGCTTGCTGGTTTACCACCGTAAGTTGGAACTGCTAGCACAATCACATCTGCCTTTTTCATTTTACTATAAATTTTCGCAACATCATCGTTTATTGGGCATTTTTCTTCTTTGCCTCTAAGCTCTTTGGAAAAACACTCGTAATCACAATTATTGCACGATTTCACTTGTAAGTCGTAAATGTTAACAATTTCAGTCTGGAATCTGTGTTTTTCCAGTTTTGCTAAAACATATTTTATACAGTTAAAGCAATTGCCTTTTTTTCTAGCGCTAAATGCTATTCCTAACGCTTTCAAAACGTTTTCGCTCTAACGAATCTTTATGTACTTGTAGGCTTCCGTAGAGTTTTCAAAGCAATAATGTACCTTCTGATAATCTGTGCGAAAAGCTGCCACATCCTCTTTTACTTTCTCTACTGATTCCTTATCTATTATTACTCGCTTGACAAACTTGGCTATTTCACTCATTTCAGATTCTTTCATTCCGAGCCTTGTAACTTCCGAGACTCCCATTCTGATGCCGCCAGGATGCATAAAGTGTCTCCCTTCCTTAATGTCCCACGGCAACAAATTCCTGTTTATTATAACATTAGCCTTTTCCAGTGTTTCCTCGATAGTGCCGCCATCGCCATGTTTAGTTATATCTATCAAGATAACATGTGACTGCGTGAAGCCTTTATGCTCAGCCAAAACATTAAATCCCCTTTCATAAAGAGCCTGAGCCAAAGCCCTAGCGTTTCTAACTATCTGAATTGCATACTCTTCTCCAAACGCAAGCATCTCTGCACATGCTATTGTGACGCCTGCAACCGCGTGCAAATGATGATTGCTGACCATTCCTGGAAAAGTTGCCCGCTTAATCTTTTCCGCATTTTTCTCCCATGACAAGACTCCACCATGTTGCGGTCCAAAAAAAGTTTTATGCGTACTTAAACTCACAACATCAGCATCTTCTCTTAGTGGGTCTTGGAACTGGCCTCCAGCGATTAGACCTGCTACATGTGCAGCGTCATACCCGACAGTTCCACCGATTGAATGAATAGTTTCTGTTAGTTCTTTCACTGGATGTGGAAATGGGAAAACACTTGCACCAAACATAACCAATTTTGGAGGTCTTCCATCAGCCGCAAGCTTATTGATTCTTTCCTTGGCTTTGTCCACGTCTATGTTCAATTCCTTGTAGTCTAATGGTAAGTATTCCACAATTAAACCGCGAACAGCGCCTGCTGTGCCTCCCAACTCCTTCTTGCCTGTTGTGATGTGCCCACCGCATGGAATAGACAATGCCATTATGGTGTCACCTGGTTCAGTAAAAGCCGTGTAAACAACAAGATTTGACACAACACCTGAAATTGGTCGAACATCCACAAATTCAGCATTAAAAAGTTTCTTCATTAGTTCAATGCATTTGAACTCAACTTGATCGATGAATCGACAACCTGCATAGACTCGTTCGCCTGGCCATCCTTCTGCGTAGCGATTTCCAAAATCTGTTATGAGAGCTTCGTGCACTGCTGGGCTTGGTATGTTTTCGCTTGCTATGAGCGGGATACATTCTTGGAACCATTTATGGTGTTGTTCGAGAAGTTGAAATACAGAGTCATACTCGTTTCTGTAATCCATTGTAAGCACCTTTAGTTTACATAATCATGTTTTCTGAAATAAAAACTCTTTTGGGAACGAAGACGCAAGATTAATAATCAAGCAATTAATAGAGTTAGAAACGGGAAGACGTTTGAGCAAGAAGAAGAAGAAAAAGGACTCATCACCGATGCCTGCCGCCAGTGCAGGATTACTTAGGTTCTTTGAAGATGAAACCGAAGGTGTTAAGGTTAGACCAGAAATTCTTATATTCTCTGCAATAGCGCTGATTGTAGTGTGCGTCCTTGCACATGTATTCTTTTAACGCAATTTAGCGTTTGGAAGGTGCATGTAAAACTTCTATTCTCTGAACCGAATCTAAGTGAAGGAAAATTTCGCTTCTTTCTTCTCTGCCAGCAACTTGTGGTATAGGTTGAGCAATAGTTGCACGCAAAATAACTGCTTCAGCATCTGAAAGCCAGATGCCCGCGGGTTCGTGGGTTACAGCTACGAGCGTTCCTTCAAATCCATAGGCTGGATCTAAAATAACTCGTATTTGCTTGCTTAGATTTTTCTCCAGCATGTGGAATATTGTTAGTGGAACATTTTGTTCTGGCATAAGGTTCGCAAAATCTATAATTGGATTTTCAGTAATAAAACAGTTGCTATTCGAATTTATGGAAGTGTAATTTGAAATTTACAATTGGAATGTTTTATTTGTTTAACTCAATTTTAACTTTCATGTAAAATAGCAAATAAAAGTATTACTAGTGACCGATAAAGAATGCAAATTGCACGGTTTTTTCTGGAGGTCACGACACTTTAATATGGAAGCGTTTAGTTCATAAGGAGTTTCATTGAGAGGATTTGCAATTTGGAAGATTCGCTAAATCAGTCCATGGACAAAGCAGTTCAGCATTATTCATCCCTGTTTAAGTTGCCATCCTACAAAAAGGTGGTCTGCCTTTTGGCGTTAGTCTGTGTTGGAATTGGTTGGCTTTCAACAATCTTTTTTTCTCCGTTAGATGAAAGCCTACTCAAAGGTTTCTACTTCAGTTTATCATTGTTTATCATTACACTCATTCTTGATTCTTTAACAACTAAGGTAATCTTGAAGGGTGATTTACTTTACGATTTAAGGAGAACTGCTGCTGTTTCTCTTGTTTCCTTGGGGGTATGGCTCTTTTTTGTTGTTATCGGCGTTGCTCTGGCTTTGCCTTTTGGAGTATTATGGTATGTAAGGCTTTGTCTTTTGGGTTTCTCAGCAGTGATGATTTTTCGTTTGATAGTTTTAGATGCGACATCTTCTGTTGGTCATGGGAGAAGCATTGTTGCAGCTCTCGTTTTTCCCTTTTTTTGGTCAGTACTTTTTTTCGCGATTACTATAGAGGTTAATTATGCTATATTTCTGTTCACACTCTTTTCACTGGGTATTAGTTTCGTAGCAAGCTTTTCTTTTCTTTTTATTTTAGATCGTGAAGGCAAAAGAATTCTTGGAGCTTCTTCCCTATCTTTCTTAAGAGCATTTTTGCTTAATTGGGTGTTAGACTTAAACAAACCGCTAGAAACACTCCTAGAAACGTCAGGCGAAGAACGCAACGTGGAAGTTTCACTTTTAAAATTTACCTCTTCACAATCTAAAGCAGCCATTGTTGTGCCATCTATTCATCCAGGACCATTCAAAAATGTTGGAAGTAGTCTTTTGCCATCACTACTTAAAACTGCTATGGAAGAGAAATTGAACTGTATTGTTGGCGTTCCGCATGGTTTGCTTGGTCATGAGTTTGATTTGGCTTCTCAAACTCAAAACGAGAAGGTAATTGAATATACTGTCCAAGCTGGAGATGTTGATGTTTCTTATGGCGTTGCATCGCCATTTGTTACGGTTAGTAATGGTGTAGCTACTGCTTGCTGTCAGATTTTTGGTGATTGTGCTTTTCTTTCGTTCACTCTTGCTCCTAAAACAACTGAAGATTTTCCCGAAGAACTGGGATTATTTATCTGTCAAGAGGCAAAAAAACGTGGATTAAAACATGCAATTATTGTTAATGCACACAACTGCATCGACGGTCAAGTAAACATCCAAGATTCCTTTGAAGAGTTGAAAAAAGTCGCTATTGAGTCGTTGGAAAAGGCGCTTTCTATTGAAAAAACACGATATCACGTTGGAGTTGCTTCGGTTAAACCTGAAGAATTCAATGTTAAACAAGGCATGGGACCTAGTGGCATAACAGTATTAGTTTCGAAAGTTGGAGAACAAAAAACTGCATATGTCATTATTGATGGTAATAATATGGTTTCTGGATTACGTGAAGAAGTCCTTTCAGCGTTATCCTCCATAGGAATTGATACAGGTGAAGTGTTTACTACAGATACTCACGTCGTCACCGCAGTGATACTGAATAAACGTGGGTACCATCCAATAGGTGAGGCTTTGGATAGAAAAAAACTTGTTGAGTTCGTCAAAAAAGTGACTTTGGACGCTATTTCCGGTATGGAGCAAGTAAAGTCAGGTTGTTGCCAAGTGACTATTCATAACGTGAAGGTTATCGGTAAAGAACTGCTTGAAAAACTATGCACTTTAATTGAGACAGCCTCTGAAAAAGCTAAGAAGATAGCGGTTCCAATTTTTGTCGGCAGCGGGCTACTTTTGATGTTGGTTTTGGTGTTTATTTAGCTTAACACTAATAAGGCTGGAATATTAACTTTCAATTTCTGCAGAAGGGGGAAGCAGTGCTTAAAGAAGTTAGAATTCATGGGCGAGGCGGTCAAGGAAGCGTCACTGCTGCAGAATTGTTGGCCCACGCTGCTTTCCTTGAGGGTAAGTGGGTTCAAGCCTTTCCTTATTTCGGAGCTGAACGCCGTGGAGCACCAGTCAAGGCCTTTGCTAGAATAAGCGACCAGCCTATTCTTGTGCACAGTCAAATCTACAATCCAGATTACGTGGTTGTACTTGACCCTTTCATCTATAAGATTGTAGATGTAACTGAAGGTTTGAAAGAAGATGGAATTATCATCTTTAACACAACGAAGAAACCAGAAGAACTGAAACTTAAAGGATTACGAGTCACAACTGTTGATGCTACAGGAATTGCGCTGGAACTGAACCTGCTGGTCGCTGGGTTGCCAGTTGTTAACACCGCTATTACAGGCGCATTCGCTAGAGCAACGGGCGAGGTTGAAATCTCCAGTATTTTGAAAGTTATAAACGAGACATGGTCTGGCGGCGCTGCTGAAAAGAATGCTAAGGCTGCAGAGTTAGCTTATGAACGTTTAGTTAAAGGCTGGTGAAACATGATGGGTAATACTCTAAAACCACGCAAAGAAATGCCTTTGACACCGTTATCTGCTCCTACTTTTGGAAGCATGGGAAAGACGGGTTCGTGGAGAACCTTTCGTCCACAAGTTGATTATTCCAAATGCACACGTTGTACTATCTGTTGGATTTATTGCCCGGACGCTGCAATAAAACGGCGAGAAGATGATTCTCCAGAAATAGACTATGATTACTGTAAAGGATGCGGGATATGTGCTAATGAGTGTCCTGTTAAGGCGATAACTATGCATAGGGAGGAACAATAATGGCGCAAACGATAATAGACACGGCAAATCACATTGCAGGATACGCTGCAAAAGCTGCAAGAGCCAAAGTTGTTGCTGTCTATCCTATAACCCCTCAAACAACAGTAGTTGAAAAAATAGCCGAATTTGTTGACAGCGGAAAAATGGATGCAGAGTACATTTGCGTTGAATCTGAGCATAGCGCCATGGTAGCGTGTATAGCCGCTGCCTCTGCTGGAGTTAGAACTTTCACGGCAACATCTGCTCATGGATTAGCTTTAATGCATGAAGCCTTACATTGGGCTGCTGGTTCCCGCTTGCCCATCGTGATGGTTGTCGTTAACCGTGCTATGGGCGCGCCTTGGAGTATATGGCCTGATTTTAGCGATTCTCTTTCTCAACGTGATACTGGATGGATTCAGTTTTATTGCGCCGATAACCAAGAAGTTTTCGACACTGTCATTCAAGCATACAAACTTTGCGAAGACGAACAAGTATTTCTACCCGCAATGATCTGCCTTGAAGGCTTCATCCTATCACACACTTACATGCCAGTTAAACTTCCAAACCAAGAAGAAATTGATGCATTTTTACCTCCATATAAATCTGGATGGATTCTAGATGTTAATAATCCATATTCACACTCAAACCTAGTTTCGCCAGAATGGTACATGGAATTTCGTTACATGATTCATGAAGCAATGGAAAACGCAAAGAAACTCATTCCCCAAATTGACAAAGCGTATGGTAAACACTTTGGTTTTGAATACGGCGGTTTAATTGAAAAATACAAGTGTGATGATGCTGACTTGGTGCTGCTTTCCATGGGAACTATTGGCGGTGAAGCAAAATTAACTGTAGAAAAACTACGTAAAGAAGGATTAAAAGTAGGTTCTGCAAGAGTGCGCGTATTCCGTCCCTTTCCAGTGGAAGAAATAAGAAAACTTGCCGCTGAGACTCAAATGATTGCAACAATAGACCGCCATGTATCTTTTGGAATGGAAGGATTCTTGGCTACTGAAGTTAAAGCATCAGTTTTCCACGAAAAGGACTCCCCTTTGGTTGCTGGGTTTGTTGCTGGTTTAGGAGGAAGAGACGTCACTGCACAGACTATAGAGAAAATAGCAGAGAAATCCTTAAAGTGGCTGCGTATGGGCAAGGTTGAAAAGGAAACCGAATGGGTAGATTTGAGGGAGTGAGCATAAATGGTGACAATCAAGGAACTTCCAAAAGAAGAATACCTACTTAAAGGGCATGCCGCATGTGCAGGGTGCGGGCCTTCTATAGCTATTCGCTTACTTTTTAAGGCATTAGGAAACCAAGTGATCATGGTAGTTCCAGCCTGTTGCACCACCGTGATTCAAGGACCATATCCATATACGTCGTTTGCTGTTCCACTTCAGAACATTTTATTTGAGTCAACCGCCGCAGCAGCCTCTGGTATTGTTGCTGCTTTGCATCAAAGAAAGATTGAGGACTTAACGGTGGTCGGCTGGGCTGGAGATGGCGGAACCGTAGATATTGGCATTCAAGCTTTGTCTGGGGCTGCGGAGCGAGAAACTGATTTCATTTACATTTGTTATGATAATGAGGCTTATGGCAATACTGGAATGCAAAGAAGCGGAGCAACTCCTTATGGTGCTTGGACAACAACAACTACTGCTGGGAAAAAGGAAAGGAAAAAAGACATGCCTTTAATCATGGCTGCTCACAGAATTCCATACGTTGCAACTGCATGCCCCTCTTACCCAATCGATTTTGTCAACAAACTTAGAAAAGCCAAGGAAACTAAAGGCACAAAATACATCCATATTCTTGCTCCTTGTCCAACAGGATGGCGCTATGACACAAGCAAAACCGTGGAAATGGGAAGGCTTGCAGTGCAAACTGGCTTATGGGCTCTTTACGAAATTGAATATGGAAAGTTTAAACTAAACCCACCAAGCGACCGATTAACAGACAAAACCAAACGGAAACCAGTTAAAGACTATCTGACTTTGCAAGGTAGATTCCGCCAGTTATCTGAAGAAGACATAGAGAAAACCCAAAAATGGGTTGACGAAGACTGGATTCGCTATCAAAAATTAGCTGCCATTGAAGGTACCATTTTTTAATTCTCTTTTATGTTTCTTTTTCGCATAGTCGCATAGTTAGCTATATAAAACCGTATTTCCAAACCTTCCTCTACTTGGTGATTTAATATGAGTACATACCCAAAAATAGTTGTTACCCCTCCAGGACCCAAAGCAAGAGAACTTGTTAAAAAAGACGAAAGTCTAATTTCATCTTCATATGGGCGGTTTTATCCGCTTGTTATAGAATCTGGGCAAGGATGCGTATTACGAGACGTTGATGGAAATGAATATATTGATTTCAATTCTGGCTTGGTGTGCTTAAACGTTGGGCACAACCACCCAAAAGTTATAGAAGCTATAAAGAAACAATGCGACAAGTTTCTACATTATTCCAACACTGATTTCTATTACAATGAGACGGTGGAGTTAGCTGAAAAACTCAAAGAAATCACTCCTGGCAATTTTGATAAGAAAGTCTTCTTTAGCAACAGTGGAACTGAATCCATTGAGGCAGCCATTAAACTTGCGAAATGGCACACTAGAAAACAGCTCTTCGTTGCATTCATAAGTGCCTTTCATGGACGCACAATAGGCTCATTATCATTTACGGCAAGCAAGCCAACTCAAAGGCGTTATTTCTTCCCATTGATGCCTGGCGTTACTCACGTTCCATATCCATACTGCTACCGATGTCCCTTCAAGCTAACATACCCAGAATGCCATTATTGGTGCGTAGACTTCATTGATGAATTTGTCCTACAGAAGTATTCGCCACCTGAAGAAGTCGCAGCCTTCGTGTTTGAACCTATCCAAGGTGAAGGAGGATATGTTGTTCCTCCGCCGGAATATTTCCAGCGATTAAAGAAGCTTGCTGACAAATATGGTATTTTGCTTGTAGATGACGAAGTGCAAGCGGGTATGGGTAGAACTGGGAAATGGTTTGCGATTGAGAACTGGGCTGTTGAGCCAGACATCATTGGCAGTGCTAAAGCATTAGCTTCTGGTTTGCCTTTAGGAGCGACTATCGCTAAGGCAAAGGTTATGGATTGGGTTGGAGGCTCCCACGCAAGCACTTTTGGCGGCAACCCGCTTTCCTGTGTTGCTGCCTCCGCAGTAATTGAAACAATCAAAAGCGAGAAGCTTCTCGAAAACGCAACTAAACAAGGCGCCTATATCATGAAAAGACTTGAGGAGTTGAAACAGCAAAGTGAGATAGTTGGGGATGTGAGAGGCAAAGGCTTGATGATTGGAATGGAATTAGTTGAGAACAAGAAAGATAAGAAATCAGCGCCTCAATTAGCTTCAGAGATTATGATGCGTTCTTGGAAACGTGGTGTAGCAGTAATTACTTGTGGAGCTTCAACTATACGAGTTGCGCCTCCACTGAACATAACTAAAGAGCTTGTGGACTCAGCGATGGAAATAATTGAGGATGTAATGAAAGAAGTTGAAAAGGGAAGATAAACTGCAATAAGGGTTTTTATGGAAATTCGCAAGCTTACAATAGACAACTATAAAGAAATATTGGAGCTATGGGCTAAGGCTGGTTTACCTTTCAGGCCACAAGGAAGAGACAGTTACGAAGCAATAAAAGCGGAGATGGATGCTAACGCCGATTTCTTTTTGGGTGCTTTTGAAGAAGGCAAACTTGTGGGAACAATTATCATAAGCAGTGATTTACGAAAGGGCTGGATTAACCGCTTAGCTGTTGACCCAGCTTACCGAAATCGCGGAGTTGCAAGAGCTATGATTACAAGGGCTGAGGAAATTCTTAGAAAACGTGGGATTGGGCTTTTCTGTGCTTTGATAGAAGATTATAACACTGCATCAAAGAAACTTTTTAAAAAGTGTGGCTATGTGGAGCATCGTGACATACTGTATTTTAGTAAACGTGATAGCAACGACATCTAAATCGCCTATTATTAAATTGTCACTTCAAAATGTGACTATGTATACTGTTTGAAGTAAAAGAATCAGTCAAAAAGCCTCTACCCTCTATAGTTTTTACTATCTAATGTTGGTTTTCTTTTTAATTCCGTGTTACATGCATCACAGTTTTTAAATTTGTAATCTTTTGGGAATTTTTTATGACAGGCTGGACAGTATCTCACCCATTCGAAAACATGACGTATGCCAAATGTTGTTAACGAAGAGAACTGTATACCCATTTTGCTTGCAACATTCTGTATCGAATAATCATCAGTCACTATCACGATGTCGAACCCGTCTGCCTTGAGATTTAAGGCTAATGCTAAAATTTGCAGGTCTGTTTCTGAAAGAACATGTTTGTCACCTATGATAGTTGCGGTTTTCTTGACTGCTTCTAAAAATTCTTTCTCAGGAGATCTTACTTTTATTCTGCCACTTTCTATGGCTGTTTTGAGTCTTGTTAATGACAAAGAACCTTTGAAGAATTCTTCTCTAACCATTGGAGTTATATATTGTTCTTCTTTGACTGAAAATGGGTCAAATCCAGCTACAAACGCTGAAGTATCCAGAACCAAAACGTTCTTGCTTGTTTTGTCTGTTCTTGCCATCATTTTCCCTTGAAAAGAAGTCTATTTCTTAAGCGATGGTAAAAATTCTCTCTAAACCTTATAAACGACGTGACATTTTTTGAGCATGTCACATTCACTCTAGGTTGTTTAGACGCTATAAGCTTTCGGTAGCAACCATCAACCACAACCATGATTTTCTTAGGTCTAACTACTTCAATAGAAATAGCCGAATTTGCTGGAAAAACAATTGAGCGGACTACACTTAGAGAGCAAACTGGGGTTAGTATGAAAGCGTTTACTCTCGGGTCTAATACTGGTCCTCCAGCAGAAAGTGAATAGCCCGTTGAGCCTGTCTGCGTAGCCACTATTAACCCGTCTGCTTGACAGTTTAACACGGGATTTCCGTTTTCTAAAATTCTGGTATAAAGTAGCCTTGCTGGTTCATCTGCAATTATTAGAACTTCGTTTAATGCATCTGGAAACTTTGTGTTGTCTGCAGTTATAGAAAGTTTCATGCATTTTTCAATGAGCATGTCGCCCTTTAGGATTTTATCTAACGCCTTGAAAGTGTCTTTTGGTTCTATTTCAGTTAGGAAGCCTCGTATACCCATGTTTATGGCAAGTATTGGGGGTTCTGGCTTTGGGATAGCGGCGCATGCACGTAGTATTGTTCCGTCTCCGCCTATTGTGACTATGAAATCTGTCTTCATTTTATCAAGTGGAACGGATTTTTCTTTGATTTTTAGTTTGTTTGCTAACGTGTCTTCTACCAGTACTTCTATTCTCTTTGCTTTTAGATATTCGGCGATATCCTCTGTAAGTTTCTTGGCTTTTTTCTTGTCGAAGCGAGCGACCAAACCAACGCTTTTGAACAAAATAGACACCTTTCAACTATTAGCGGCACCTTAAGCTATATATGGGTGTTGTTTAAAATTGCTGTGGATAAAAGAGCGTGTTTAGCATTGAGTAAACCAGTTGACGTTGGAAGCTTGAGAGTTGGCGGCTACATGATTGCTGATGGGGAACCATGCCGCATAGTTGATTTGACAAAATCCAAACCTGGAAAGCACGGATCAGCCAAGGCAAGGATAGTCGCTATCGGCGTTTTCGACGGTGTTAAAAGAACTGTTGTTAAACCGGTTGATGCGAATGCGGAAGTGCCAATTATTGATAAGAGGAATGGGCAAGTTTTCTCTGTTACTGCTACTGGGATTCAGATTATGGATTTGGAAACTTACGAATATCTTGATGCGGTGTTTCCAGAGGAAGAAGAACTTAAGGCAAAGTTAACTCCAGGTGCCGAGATTGAATACTGGAAGATCTTAGGCAAAGTTAAGATAGTTAGAGCAAAATGAACAAGCGCTTTTAGGAGCACAGGTATTTGCTAGCTCCACCAGTTCCAGCCGAGTTGTCGGAAACTTACGTAGAGCATTAGAAGGATTACTCCCCAGCTTAATGCGATACTTGCTATCTTTAGTAAATCTTCTTGTATGTATGTGTAACTTATCCATGCGCTTATTCCGCACAAACCCACCAGCAAAAGGATAAACATGATAACATGAATCGCTCTTTCTGCTCCCAACGGTTTTCACCTTTTAACGTTTCTGAAGTTAGTTTGTTGTTGCTTTAAAATTTTCCGTAAAGATTTATCTAACTATTATTGTGTTTATCTTTTTTAGAGGTCGATGATGTCAGAAGAGCCGTCTGATTCGTGAAGACATCTTAAAAGACTGAGGCTTCAACATTATTCTATTGGAATTGTAAATTCTTCTTTGCGTGGTAAACATATCTTGAGAATTCCTTTTTTGAAGAGGATCTTCATCTTCTTCGTGTGCACTGGTACGGGGATACGTGTTTGACAGTGGAATTCTTGGAATTCGCCTTTGCGGTGTGTGATGCCGAGTTCGTTGAATTTTACTTTTTTCTTCATTTTCGCTCTTATTTCCAAAACGTTCTTTTCTAATGGTTTGATTTTTACAGTTTTTTCTTCTGCGTATGGTAAATCGACAGTTACTATGACTTCTGTCGGAGTTACGACTATGTCGCGAAGTGGCTCTATTGTGCAAGCTTTCTGGTTCCAGCTTGGCTTTTCGGTTAGCATTGCTTGCATTTGCTCCATCATTTCCTCTATGTTTTCGAAATATTCATCGACTATATCAGAAAATGAACGCTTTCTTTTTGTCGACATCTTCTCTTCCTCTTCCTACGTTATGTACAATGGAATGTCGTATTCCTGTGTTTTCTTCATCTTGGATAATTCCTGTTGCGTCCTTTTCATCACGTCTCTGGCTTTTAGGCGAATTTCTTCACCTTTTTCCAGAAGCTGCGAAACGTCCACTTTTATTCCTGTTATTCTTGCAAGTCCATTCAGCACTTCCGCGGCTGCTTCTGGGTCTGGATAGTTAAAGTAGCATTGAGCAAGCAACACCAAAGCTGGCAAGTCTAATTGTGCACATCGTCGTAACATGATTGCTTGGGGTCCAACTATGTATCCTTCTTTCAGGATTTCAACGTTCTTGTCTTGGACTGATTTTAACAATTCTGTGTTTGAGGCGGCTGCAAAGACTTTCAGTTCCTGAACATCCTGTCTTTCTTGTATTGGTATGCCAGTTAATGAAATCATTGTTTTTGCTTTTTTGTTTCTGCCCCATTCAATCAGTGCATTCATTATTGGGTAGATAGTTTCTGTTGAGATAGGAGTTTCCGAGATAGCTAGAAGAACGTTCTTGTTGCCGAATATTCTGATGGGTGAATATGGTAAGCCTTCATGTAAGACTGCGAGAGGAGGTAGTAGCTTAGAATCGATGTATGCAACTTCTTCTAAGTCCTTGGTTTCTGATATTAAATGTGAAGCAGCTATAACTCCCACTAAGCCTACGTCAGGAAAGCCAAAGAGCATAACTGCGTCGGAGGGAACTTGTTTCTTTTCTATGATTTCTACTTCTTCAGTCACACTTGAACCTCAAAGGATGTAAGAATCAGAAAGCAAAAAAGCTTGCGGAAAAGAGTGGAATAGTTTCTTGTTAGGATTGTTTTATTATTGTTTATTTTTTCGTGATTAAGTGTTTCCAGAGTGTTAGGTTTTGTGTTGAACTAGTCGGCTGTGGCTGTGACGGTTGCAGTGCTTCCAGCAGCAGTTTCAATAGTCACCGTATAGTTTAAGCCTGTCTTCCATTGAAATGATATTTCGACGTCACCAGAGTTATCAAATGTTCTAAGCCAAACATG
>Ga0172364_10001987_pt1 | contig 16091 bp, 12 predicted proteins | sample LakKivSesite10cm_FD_114545 | JGI IMG/M metagenome (GOLD analysis project Ga0172364, IMG submission 114545) | Sediment microbial communities from Lake Kivu, Rwanda - Sediment site 10cm | ecosystem: Environmental > Aquatic > Freshwater > Lake > Sediment | place: Rwanda: Western Province, Lake... | reverse complement strand
TTCAACCGTAAATTAGAAAGTAAAAGGATACACTTTAAGCGGGGGTTGCCAAGCATGGCCAAAGGCGTAGCCCTGAGGCGGCTATCCCGTAGGGGTTCGTGGGTTCAAATCCCACCCCCCGCACTAATTTACCGGTAAATCTTAAATAAGGCCGTACCATTTACATTATTGATGAGACATGTCCAAGCGTAATCTTCCTAAGACTAAGACCATCAAAGAAAGAACCGTATACATTTACTTGCCTTCTCTTGAGATGCTTGAGGATTGGAAGAAACGTTCTCAGGCTTCGAAAGTTTCATTGTCCAAATTCGTCATAGATCGTGTTGAAGATTCCATCAGGAAGGACGAGGGAGAAGAAGGTTATCTAAGTCGGTTGGAACTGGTCAAGCGATTGAAAAAGGCTGAAGATGAACTCAAGGAATTAAGTAAGGAAAATAGAATGTTGAAAAAACTTGTTGAAAACCAGGAGACGGAATTGAAGCGTTATAGGTCAGAACCTTTTTTGGCGAAGAGCTTTGAAGGAACCAGAAGATATGATCAGGAACTCATTGAGCTGCTCAAAAGCGGTAGGTCTTACAATGCTGGAGAGATTCTGGTTCGGCTGGGCATCGATCGCTCAAATGCTGAATTGGTAAAGGCTGTTAGCAATCAGCTCGAGGTTTTGGAAGCTTATGGTCTGGTTGCTTATAGTGGACGAGGATGGAGGTGGAAGGGTTGAGTCTGGTACTTGTTCATGATTTGAGGAAGCTAGTAGAGGGGTTCTGTAATGACTGTCTGCTGAGGAACATGACTGCTGAAAGTGTAAGACGGTACAGGTCCTGCTTGTTGATATTTGGGGATTTTTTGAGCGGTCGAGGAGCGACCATTAGAGAAGTTGACAGATGGGTTTTGAGGGAGTTTCTGCAGTATGTTCGGTTTGATAGGCGCGTAAAAGAGAAGACTGTTGAGAACTATTTTTCTGCTATGTCCGCTTTTTATGATTATCTTATCTTTGAGGAGTTGCTGCTGATGAATCCTGTGTCACCGTTTAGAAAGAGATACTTGAGAAGTTACAAAGCTGACGCTAATGATCCTGAAAGAAAGCTGTTGACCGTTGAGGAAATGAGCATGCTAGTTAATTCGATTCTAGATCCTAGAGACAGAGCAATAGCCGTGCTATTCGCAAAGACTGGAATCCGAAGAAACGAATTGCTGAGTTTAGACGTTGATGACATCAATTGGGTTGAGTATTTTATTACTTTGAAAGAGACGCCTAAGCGGAGCAATAGGGTTGTGTTTTTTGATGACGAATGTGCTATCGTTCTGAAGAGATGGCTGAAGGTTAGAGAGAAGCTGAATCCGCGAACGAAGGCTTTGTTTGTTAGCTATCAAAGTCTGAAGAGGTTCGATAGAAATGGCCTTTACACAGCCGTGGTTAAATATGCGACGAACATGGGCTTTCACAATCCAAATTCCGCAAAACTGGAGGATCATTTCAGTCCACACTGCTTCAGGCACTGGTTCACAACATGGCTTCGCCGAAATGGTATGCCACGAGAATTTGTGAAAGAATTGAGAGGAGATAGACGCAAAGAAGCAATGGACATATACGACCACATAGATCGCGACGAATTGAGGCGGGCATATTTGGCATGTATTCCTAGATTAGGAATCTGATCATCAACGCTTGAGGTATTCTCAGAAAAGAAGACATTGCTAATGTTAAGTCAATGAAATGGGAAGAGGAGGCAAAAAACTACAGTTTCTGGATTCATAAGGCATTTATAGCGTATAAGTGAGACAAAATCACATTAAGTAGGTCATTGATAATGCCATCTGGAATTAAGATAAAGTGCAAGAAGAAGTTCGGTCAGTTTCTGTTAACAGAAAAACCATATTGCGTCATCAATGATGTTGAAACAGTGCAACTCAGCTGGGATGAAGAAATCTTTATTCCTCTACAAGCAAATCTACCCTACAAGATCACTATTCAAATACCCTACGCACCAATGAAAAATCCCGTTGGTATCGCTTCGATAGTTACGCAAGTGAAAAATGACGAAGTCCAAGGATATGAATATACAACGCCCTTTATCGCTACGTCTTCTGGTAAAATAAAACGAAAATCTTGAGCATTAAAGAAGGCATGCAGTTGGAACGCGTAGCTCAGAATTCGAATGAAGTTTCATATCCACAACCTCATTGCCCAAAATGTGGATGTCCCTTAAGACTGATTGAAACCTATTGGTACTGTGACAAGTGCAAAATGTATCCTGAGCTTCTGCCTATATCTCCGGTTTCTCGATGTGGAACAGTGGAAGGCGAGAGAAAATTCTGGAATCGTTTCTTATCTTCAACAATACTTTTGATAGGCCTTTCAACCATAGTTCCATTGGTGATAGTGTTATATTATCTACTCCGCTACGGTTTGTTATAGAATCCTCGAAAATTTCGTCTAGCAATTACTAACACGCAGCCGTTTGGGAGAGGTTCAAGCCCTTGTCCAACCCTACTCCGGCTACAAAGCTATGTTTTATTAACCGATGATGCGCTGAATTTCTGGAGTACTTCGTTCACTCTCTCTACAAGTTCTGTCTTGCCGATTCTTTGTATTCTTTCTTTAAGTTCTTCTCTTGACAGTAATCTGAATTCACTTCGAGCTAGAGCTTCATAAGTAATTTGAAGAATACACGGAGCCTTCTCTTCCACAGTTAATGCACTTGTCAGAATGTCTTCTGTTTCATAGCCAATGCATCTTCTGATCTTTTTCATGAAGATACCTCTTTGTTTTGATGTCAAGGTTTCTATTTCTTTTCCCGAAACTGTTTTGACCAGTTCTTTGATTAGTGGATCAAACCCCTTCTTACGGATAGCTTTTTTTAATTCGCTTACTCTTAGTTCTGACAACGCCCATCGCCTCTTAAGAACACTTTGCCAAACTCTTCTGTCTTGTTGGAGGTTTAAAAATATTAAAGCACACAACGAGATTTCACAATCAGACAGCAGTCTTGAATGCCAATACCTAGAATTTGATTTCGCCTTTCTCCACTAGTTCTCTCACTTTAAGAAGAGAGTATTGGACTGCGTGGCTTCTGTCTGCGAAATAGCCTTTTTCAACTTGTTCGTCGATCCATCGTATGAGTTCTGGTAAAATGCTTACGGTTAGCTTGACTTTGACCATTCAAACCCTGTAGCGTCATATAGGCTATGCGGTGCTTAGGGTTTATCTGTAATTGTAAGCATATGTAAGCAAACGTTATATAGCTGAATCGACATTATTGTCTATTAAGACACAATATGAAAATGCTTGAAGCGTGAGAAAATGTCTGAAATCCCGCCTACACCCAATCCGGCTCCGTCTCCTACGCCACCATTACCACAGCCAACGCCATCTCCAGATAATCCACTTATTCCTTCATGGTTTTTCTCACTCAACGTTCTACTACTCATAGCGGGCATACTCGTGATTCTAGTCGTCACCTATCTGACATACAGGTTGCTCACGAAAAACACCAAAGCCACCTCAAGCGTAAAAATAGAAAAGTCAAACTCTGAAATCAATGAGGAAAAAAGTCGCTAAGATGTTTGAAGAGTTCTCTTCGAGAAAGCTGAATTGCATTAACGGTGGCAAGTTACATCAATGAGAACGAATCTCAGAATGAAATGCCCTTCATGTGGCTTCTGGAATCGCTTTCCAGTCAACAAAATCTTTGTCGAACAACCTTCTACCGAACCTAAAGTCAAGGTGCTTATTCCCTTCTACGAACCTCTGAAAATCGAAGCATGCAAGAAATGTAAACAAGTAATAGCTGAGCCCAAGACGCTGATCAGAATCACAAGAAGATCTTGAAACAATCATCCAATTTTCTAGAACGATCAGAGGCTGAGTCTTTTTGCAGTAATCATTCTCAAGGCATCACGGCACCCAGCAGGTTTGGTCAACTGTGGCAAACAGTGAAATAGAGAATCTGAAAAAACAGCTCAAGAAGCAAGGTTACTCAGATATAACCACTGAAGAGATTCTAAGGTGGTATCGTGGCAAAAAGAAACAACCCAGACGCAAAAAGTAAACAGTAAGTATTTGAGTCTCAACAACTAAACACTAATTTCAAGCCCCACAGACTAAACAGAGCCAAAGGAAAAGAAAGCATTGCTGAACTGAAGCCTGAGAGAAACTTATAGGGAACCCGAAACCGATGAGTCGATTAAACGGTGCGAGTGCTAAGGGCTAAGCTTCTTGTAGTATTCGGGTGTTGATAACATTCGGAGTGGAATCTTTGGAATGTGTTCTCTGGCAAGTTTTGTCTTAAGAAAATTCATGGCTTCCGCGATTTCCATCTTGCCTTTGTAACCCAAAGTTTGAAGAAACGTGAAGTTTCTCTCGATTGATCGATTTTCCCCATCCATGAGGGCTTGCAGAATTGCATTAACGTAGAAAGTCTCAAGGTTTGAAGCGATCTCCTTGACCATGCCATCGAAATACACGGACTTGGTGCCGATGTGTTCTGTGAGAAAAGTATAGGAAGAGTCACGTTTTGAGAAGTTGGCTTTGGGAAAATAGTGTTCCGCAATCATTTCGTATAACCATCCTCTAGTTGCTTTGGCTATGATTGACGACCCAGGATGCACAGCGCGAGCAGTATAGCCATAGGGCGTGCTAGAATTTATTGCGTCTATCGCGTATTTTTCGAGAATTTTGATATCGTCGAGGTCATCGATCAAAACGCCATTTTCGCTCTCGTCGTATATTTCTGATTTTGAAAGGTCGAATGAACCGGAAAGCGCCAAGTCGTTGGTGAGAATGAGCATTGAATGAAGGTTGCGGGCGAGGAAAACTCTGCAACCGACCTCATCCAGGAAATCGATAAGATCAAAGGCTCTTTGCGAGTATTCTCCACTTGCGTGTTTTTCGCCTTTTGTAGGTTCATTTGTTACGATGTTGATTTCTGCTCCAAAAACAAGTTTTACAAGCAGCATTGCATATGCAAGATTTATTGACAATATCCCATAGTCTAACCCAAACCATGATTTATCCAATCCAAGAACATCTGCGTCGATCGTCAGTTGTACATCGCTAATCCATGGGCTCAAAACATAGATTTTTGGGGATGCGCACAGTCTTTGCCGATACCCAGAGAGAATATGGAGCATTTCAGCTCGAATCCTGTCGTTCGGAATAATCTTGGTCGTCATGGCTTATCAAATCAACTGATAACTAATCATTCCCTATTCTTAAGATATTTTGGTTTCTCGGTCATTCAGAAAGCCGTGTGTGGATCTTTACTGAAGAGCTGGAAAGAGCTATTTAGCACGTATACCGGAATTGGGAATCTAAGAATGTCACAGGTTTAAAGAAAAATGACAAGGTTTTTAAAAATACGAACTTAACTACTAAATGGGGTTGGCAATGAGTGGAAGCATGAAGTGTCCTGCGTGTGGGAAGCAGTTTTCAAGCAAGCCTAAGAAAAGTTGGAGGTTCCGGTTCTACAAAGTTGGCCGCTATCAATGTCCCAGCTGTAAATCGATGTTTAACATTTACGAAAGCCCAAACTCGACGTTTACGATACCCAAGAGTAAGCGTAAGTGAGCAAGTTTAGCCATGAGCAGCAAGGTATTAAGTGACGCTGAAAGGGATTCTCTAAACCTTATTCTAGAGGATCTTCGCTACCTTTTTAGTAAAGAGGAGATTTTGCAGGATGAGATTGAAGGTGTTCTGCAGACTCTTAAGAGTGATGAGGTCAAGTCGTACATTCAGAGCCTTAGGTATGGATCTAAGCCAGAGACGGCGCTGAGAGAATCGTTTATTGCTGGAAAATCTATTCTCCTGAAGTTTCTTTTTGGTGAAGCTGTTCCAGAAGTCAGGTCTAATGGCTTCATTGATTATCTGATTAGAGATGAGATGGGTCGCGGCATAGCGTTAGAGCTTAAACCTCTTTTTGAAGGTGATGTTGAGCTTGATAAAGCTGGTAAGCCTATCCTTAGAAGGCTTAGGCAGAAGAGGATTAAACCTGAGGATTATAGGGACCAGATTCTTAAGTATATACAAGAAGGCGAGGCTCAATTTGTTATTTTGACGAATTTGAAGGATTGGTTCTTTTATAGCAAGGAGCTCACGCCAAGAGAGGTCAAGCCCTTCTGTACTATTGACTTTTTTGGCTTTATGAAGGAGTATGATGTCATAGGTAATTTGAGGGATTATTTAGAGAGAAAAGAGTTTGAGTCGATCCGGTATGAGCTTGACAAGTGGTTTTTGGAGAGCTTAAAGACTTGGGTGAAGAAGCTTTCAGAAGTCGAGTTTTTGGTTGATGATAGAAGAAAACTTGAGTTAATAATAGGTTTGATTAACAAGTTCATTTTTGTTCAGACTTTGGATGATTATGGAGTTATAGAGTTTAACTGGATTAAGAAGCGATGGAATTATCACGAACAGATGTGGCAGAGAAAAGGAAAGCTAATGGTCTTAGAGAAGTTCTTTGACGAGCTTGATAATTGGTTTTATCTTTACTATGATACAGAGCTCTTTAAAGGAAAAATTCTGCCTTACGTCAAGCGAGACAATGAGAACATCAATAGACTTTACAATAACCTTCAGTTAGTACTTGGATTAACTTATTTGCAGGTGCCCTTTGGGGCTTTGAAAGGGATAATGCAGTATAACTTCAGGTATATCGACGAAGATGTTTTTGGAAAGGCCTATGAGACTTTTCTGGCTGGGGTTAGGCATGACGAGGGAGTCTACTACACGCCCAAATACATCACGCAATACATTGCAGAGAACACTGTTGCCCGAATATTTGACGGACTGTTGGAACAGATAAAAGAGAAGTTGGAGAGTGAAGATTTCGAAGAGACAAAGAGACTTGCCAAGAGATTCGCATCAGTTAGTGTTCTTGATCCTGCTTGTGGTTCTGGGTCTTTTTTGATTAAGGCTATTAGGCTAATCTCAGGGCGCTATAGCACGCTTAATCAACTCATAGATGATTCTGAGAGGATGTTGATTAAGAAGAATGCTGGGCATATGGGATCTCTCGATCCACCGCATGAGGTTAAGGTTAAGTTTGAGCAGATTGCTGAGATCAGGAAAATCGCTGGACCTAAGACTGGCAGAGAATTAATTTCAAAATTATTGGTTAGGCATATTCATGGTAATGATTTGGACAAAATGGCGTTGGAAGTTGCCAAGGTGAATATATGGCTTGAAGCTATCAAACTTGCTCCAAAGGAGTTTCGTTTCGATAAACTACCAGCCGAAACAAATTACATTTTGCCAATCTTGAGAATCAATCTTTGCAATGGAGATTCTGTTTTTGGACTGCCAGAAGATATGACAGTTGATCTGCTTGTTGGTAGTCATCGGGCTGATGTCGTTGAGTTGTGGGGACTTTGGCAAGGTTATATTGACAACCCTATGCAGCCTGAACTTGTGGATAAAATAGAAGAGATAAAGGATAAACTGCGTCGAGAACTTAACAACGAATTTAGGAAAATTTCGGAAGCGAAGCAGCTGTCACAAGTTTTCAATGAGTCAAAGCCTTTTCATTGGGCACTAGAGTTTTGGCATTTCTATTTTGATTCGACTGGTAATCCCCTACCTGAAAGTGAAAGAGGAGCCGATGTGGTTCTCGGTAACCCTCCTTACGAACGCATCCAGGTGCTTAAGAAGAAATCGCCTGCTTATGTCAGTTATCTCGACAGTTCAGGTTTTCGGGCAGCAACCAAGAACTATGACTTGGCAGTGATTTTTGTTGAAAAAGGCGTTAGACTACTCAAACAGAATGGAGAATTCGGCTACATTGTAACAAACAAGTTCATTCAAGCAGACTATGGCGAGGGCATAAGAGACTATCTTTCCGAAGGCCAGTTGATAAGAGAACTTGTTGATTTTGGAGACCAACAAGTGTTTGATGATGCAACAACTTACACAACTTTGCTCTTTCTCAAGAAAACCAAGAATCAGACATTTAAGTGCACAATTGTCAGAAAACTTGAAGGAACTCTTGAGCAGCTTATTAGAATTCATGCTAAAGAGGTCGCAGACGAGAAGAGTGAAAAAACATTCTTAAGTGAAGTGAATAGACTTGGAAAAACTCCTTGGATTTTCGCAGACAAAGATGAACAGCTTGTGACTTCCAAAACTGGTAACGTTGGGGCACTCGAAAACATAAAAAAGCGGATATTTCAAGGGCTTGTTACGGGAGCGGACCCAGTTTTCATTCTAGGTCTGAAAGAAAAAACTGATGGACTAATCAAAGTTCACTCCCGTTCTATGGATAAAGAGTACATGTTGGAAAGTGAACTTATCCGACCTCTTTTGAAGGGTCAAGACATTAAGAAGTGGCAGGTAAAAGGATACGACGAGGTAATTCTATTTCCATACCTACTGCAAGACGAAAGAGCTGTGTTAATTCCACCCGATGTATTTCAGGCAAAGTATCCTCGTGCATGGAGATACCTTCTTGACAATAAAGACTATCTTGAGGCAAGGGAAAGAGGAAAATGGAAAGGCGTCGCCAACTGGTACGCTTATGGCAGACGTCAAAACTTGGAACAGTTTGACCAGCCAAAAATAATGACACAAGTTCTTGCAAGTAAGGCTTCTTTTGCATTGGATTTGGATGAGAAGCTGTATTTTGTCGGAGGCGGAAACGCTGGTGGTTATGGGATTACGTTCAAGCCTATAGAGAATCTATCTCTGCAGTATGCTTGTGCTTTAATGAATAGCGCTCTTCTTGACTGGCACTTGAAGAAATCTTCTTCCAGATTTAGGGGCGGCTTCTATTCATATGCGAGGCGTTTCTTAGAAAGACTTCCAGTAAAAATCCCTGAAACAACAACTGAACGTATGCTTGCTGAGAAATGTGAACAGTCTGTTAACAGAATCTTACTACTGAAGAGAGCTCAATACGTCCTATCGAGACAATGGACCGGATTGGCAACAAAACTAAAAACAGACGAGCAAAGTCTGGGAACAATTTTGGCCCAAGATATGAAGAACCTTAGAGGCGGAGCCACCAAAGATCTTTGGGCATCTAAGGTTAGCTTCTACCCCCCAGAACACGCTGAGACACTTAACAAGTCATATAATGATTTCAGAATCGTCAGTAGTGAGAATCAAGCTTCAATCAAGGTCTTTGGAATTGACCAAGACAACAATGAAGAGCAGATCTATGAATTTGAGTTTGAAGATAGAGATCTAATGCTTCATTTCTATCATTCCTTGATGCAAACATTAGAGTCAAGAGCGAAAGTCAAAACCTTATCCCAGCTCTTTGCAAAAACCATGATATCAATAGTCAAAGAAGTCAACAGAAGCCCGAAGGAAATGACACCCAACATCATGAAGAAAGTCAAGGAAGACTTCGAAAAGTGGAAATCAGAAAAACACATAACAAACGTAAACCCAGACATCGTGAGCATCACAAATGAAGTGGATAATGCGGAAGCAGAAATCGATGCCTCTGTATTCAAACTCTATGAACTACAAGAAAACGAAATCAACACAATTTTCTACTCTTTAAAGACATCTCCAATGTATCAAGCAAAAGTACTTCAAATCTTTAGGAAGCTGTAGCTTTGGACGTTTGCGGATTAAAGGAAGGCTTTAGCCTTCGAAAATACCAGACGCCTATTGTCGATGAAACCCTGAAGGAATTTGAAACAAAAGGAAGACAAGACGTTTTCATATCCCTTTCACAGGGCACCGGAAAAACTGTTATCGCTCTAGCAACTCTATTGAAGCTTATAAACGACAACAAAGTAAGAAAAGTCTTAGTATTGATCCCAAGAAGAGTCCTCGTTAATCAATGGGTTGATAAAGCTCAAGAAATGTTTTACGGCTTAGGATTGATAAAAAACCCTACACTCTCGAAGGAAAGCATTGAGAAAATAAGAGGTTGGCTCAAGCATTCTGGCGCGGTTGGCATAGCCATGACAATGCAATCCTTCAAGAGCATAACCAAAAAGGAATACTTCGATGAAAAAGACTTCGACATGATCATCGTCGATGAAGCTGCAGACCTAGTTGTTTCTAGGGATTTTATTGAAGGCTTCAGGATGTCCAAATACCTGAAGGGACTTGAAAAATGGCAAACCCCAAAGCTTTTCCTGCTTCCATACAACGTCAGAGAAAAGAAAATAGTAGCACTAATCAAGAAATTTGGACCGAACTCCACTTTAATCCGCAAGGTCGTTCATGAAACTCGATTGATATGTACCGTCCCAGATCCAATAACCATAGATGACCCAATCATCAACGTCTTCATTGAAACCCTGCAGAACAACTACAAAAAAGCCAAAACAAACGTTCATCGAATACTCAACAAATACGGAATCGAAGGCTACAGAGAAAACATTGAAACACTACTCTCTTCAGATACTTTAGATCGGCTGAAAAAAATCTACGGTCTTGACGATGACACATGTCAACAGATACAAGTACTAATAATCAAATACATTCTCATGTCACACATCGAAAGATGGTTCCGATATTCTAACAGACCAGAACTCTCCCGCAGCATTCTCTCAGCCCAAAAAGATGTAGCAAACTGGCTCAACTATGAAGACAAGAAATTGAACAAGCTTGTAGATGTAGTCAAGTCTCACATGTCTCAAGGTCGAAAAATCTACATTTTCTCCCAATACATAGCAACTGCGGAACTTATAACAAATCACCTAACAGAAAAATTATCACTAAAACCCCGAGACATCGTGATAATAACAGGCGCTGACGAAGCAGACACACAATTCAAGAAACTCGTCAGCTTCAAAACAGTCGGCAAAATCCTCGTAACAACCCCAGTATTCGACAAAGGCACAGACATACCCCAAGCAGATGAGATCATTGTTTACACACCACCGTTCAGCAACGAAAAACTATTCCAAGTCGTCGGTAGAATCAGAGGCGGCGAAGTGGTCTTCTTAGCGTACAAAGGTCTTGAAGAAGCCATGACTGCCCAAATAGCCGACGTTTTAAGAAAAGCCCTCTCATCAAAAAACGGTGAGGAAACATGCAACTAATCGCTGTAGCTGACATCTATTCTGATGCACATCTAATTCAGGAATTTATCTCATTGACCAGCAAACAAACCGATGAAGATGCAACACTCATCATAGCAGGAGACATCGGAATAAGAACAGCATCAAAAAACTATGAAAACGACATAAACAACGCGATCTCTTCTCTTTCGAAAATCTGCAAACACATTTTCTACCTGCCAGGCGACTCTGACAACAAGGAGCTCAAAACAGCTATACCTAAAGCAACGAATCTAGATAGGCAAAACTATGTGCTAGACGATGGCCAAGTGAAAATCGGGTTACTAGGCCTTGGAGGAGCGCCCACACACAGTCTAAGAAGCACTGACCTCTCACCGTACTTATGGGACGAAAGCCTGCCCATCATAGCTGAAAACGTCTTGACGGATTTAAAGATAAACATGGAAAAAATCGCACAAGCGCAACCAGATTACATTATCTTGGTCACACACTCACCACCATATGGAATAGCCGATCGCTCGAAACCAATAACATTACACGAAATGCTCGTCTTAGAGGACATTCTGGAAGAACTCAAAGGTGAAGCAAAACAAGAAACAGAAGAGGACACAAAGAAGATGCCCACAAGCATACGACACTTAGGATCAAGAGTAATAGCAGAATTTGTCAGATACTACAAACCAGACATTCATATATTTGCACATGTACACAAAGAAGGAGGCAAGGTTCACGCAGACAAAGCAACCAAATTTTTCAATGTAAGCCATCTATCTCCACTGCCATATAAGCTCACAGGCCGAAAATTCTTGAAGATGAAAATCACAAAAGAAGGCGTCTCAGCAGCCTTTGATCATGTAATACTCGAAAGGAACCTGCCCTTCGCTGAATTCATTGAGAGTTATTTATAGAATAAACAACATTCCATTGTCTCTATATTTTTAGTAGGTCTGCCGGCTCTTTCACATTCCTTAATCCAATTACTATTAATCTTCGCAGGACTTCTGCTTCTTTCAATCCAGACTTCTTGATGAGGACTTTAATTTCCTTTTCAGTTTCTTCATCCAGTCTTGTTGACCAAGTTTTTTTGTCCAATTTCGACCCTTCGAGTTATATCTGTCGCATTCCGATTATAAGTCTTGTTTTGAGCGGATACTGCAGACTTATTTGTCATAGTCACAAAATTGATAGTTGCGGAAGTAGCAACTCTATTATGCCTATTAGAATGCCGAACCCAGAAATGAAGTCATCCCATGATGGACTGATTAGGGATTTTCGTCTTATTGCCTGATTTATAGAAGTCTAAAGCAGAAGAATCATTTATACAAAGACAGTTTAATAGTGAGTGGGAATGAGTCATGAAGAACAAGAAGGGCATTGAAATTCCCTGTCCTTTAAGCTGCAATAAAAGAATAAGAGGAATTTCAAAAAATCATTGGTTACATAATTTTGATCAACATCTTACTGGAAAGCAGCATAGAATCTTGGATAAGAAAAAACGGAAGACTATGATTGAAAAATATGGAAAAACCGCAATCGAGAAACTTTAATCCAATCCATCAACCGATTTTTGACAAGGGCTCTCATCAACCGAACATTTGACAGAACCAACAGCCACAATTCTTTTTAGTTCCTAAACATGAAAGATCATCATGAACGCCCAAGAAGCAGGGGTACACTTCAAAGGCATCTTGGCAAACGTGGACTCATCAATTCTACAAGTGGATTTCAATCATGGTTTCAAAATAGAGTCTTTTTCCGAGGAGGAAGCTGCAACGCTTTTCTCTCTCCTCGAAAAGATTCCAAGAATGGCAGTTGCACAGAAGTATTTTTTTCATTACAGATGCTTGAATGATTCTGAACAAAGAATGTATGTCATTAGCAAATCACTTGAGAACGTGCCTAGCCACAATTCTTCTATGGTATTTTCTGAGATAGCGAGATTCGACAACACACTAGTTCTAGGTTATTTGGAACCCATATTTCGATTGATGCGACTGTTCAAAGAGGGAGACATTCGCATGCCAGTAAAATTTTACTATCGACTTCAGAACGATGAAATCCAAGAAGTAATGCGTGGAGAATCTGGACGTTATATCTCAAATGAGCCTTATCATCTTGAAGCTTCTGAGATACCAGTCTTACGGAGTTTCATTCAGAGCGCGGAATTGCCATTCAAGAGAGACTTTTTGCATTTGGCGTTTGAGAACTTTGAATTGTCCTATGAGATTTTAGATATGCAGCTTGCATTTCTGGTGCTTATAATTGGTTTAGAAACTTTGCTGAACCCCTCTCATTATGAAGTACGATACAGAGTTTCCAGAAACATCGCAGTTCTTTTGGGAAAAAACAGGGGAAATTCAGAGGAGATTTTCGCTCAAGCTAAGAAACTATATGATAAGCGCTCAGATATTGTTCATTCTGGGAAAAGAAGAATCATCGAAAAAGAAGATTTATTGAAATTGCGTGATTACCTGAGAAAAGCAATCAAAGAAATACATCACATAGGTAAGGAAAAGAGCGAAATCACGGCTTTGTTAGACTCTCATGGGTTTGGTGAAGAGATCTCCTGAGGTGCTAACAGATTCAAGATTTCTCGATCATGACAAATAAGTTTACAGTATCTTTTGAGCGAAATGCTTATAGGAATCGTCCACTTACTTGTCTCGTAATAAGACGATTAAGACAAGTGAGACAGAAATGAACATCTCCATAAAAGACATGGCTAACTATCTCAGGTGCCCTTATGCTCTTCTAAATAGGCTAACGCGACAACCATTTGAGTTCAACGATGCAGTGTGGATTGGCACACTTGTTCACGCTGCAAGAACGAAGCTGAATCCAATCAAACGCAGATACATCAATGGAAACAACCCATGCGTTATGGGAAAATACATTACAGATGCTATCCATGACGCAAGAATCAAAATCCCGCCGAAGACAAAGAAGGAACCAATAATAGAAAAAGCCCGTGAAATCTTGCTCCAAGAATGGCTATGGGAGACGTCCCTTCTCAAAATTTCTCATATAGACACAATCTACCCGATCAAGTTAGAAGAATCAGTCAAGATTCCTCCTGGAATATATGGCATGGTTGACGGCATTCTAATGGAAAATCGTCTTCCCTACCCAATTGAATACAAGACATGGAAACCATCAAACCAAGAAATGGACAAGTTTCAACTGGCTGCATATTGCGTAGGATTAGGCTACAGGTATCGCAGAACGTTGCAAAAAGGCGTTCTTCAGTTCAGCTCACCACCACACAGAACTGAGATGAGTGTTCGCAAGGAAGACGAAAGACGAATAGTTGATCTCTACAAAGAAATCATGCTCTTCCTAGAAACTGGACAAGCATCCCGAAAACCACTTGACAAAGCATGCCAGTTTTGCGGCTACGTAGATTGCCAACATCGGAGGCAATAGCATGAGAAAAATAGTTTTCGGCAAAGGATTAGGAAGAAATAGTGTGTTGTTGGGGAGTGATAAAAAGAGAAGAAAAGTCTGGCTTGACTTCACGTATCCAATATTCTGCACTCTTATAGGAAGAAAACGATCATTCAAATCTTCATTAATCAGAGTCTTGGTGGAAGGCCTACTTGACAACGACAACGAAATCTCCAAAGGTTTCCTTCCTCGCCCTATTCTGTTCGATCCACTAGGCAATCTCTCATTTGACAAACCAAACCCTGAAGCAACTGAACTGTCTTCTCGAAGATTTCAGAACATAAAAACTCTAAGTCTGAAAGATCGCTCCCTCAGAATCCCTTTTTCGACTCTGACAGCCGATGATCTCTCCGACTCCTTGGGGATTCACGAAAAATGCACGTTGCAAAAGAGAATAGTGCGAATGGTAATGAACAAGCTTGGTCGAAATGCAACGAAAGAAGAATTTATTTCGACGGCAAGAGAATATGCCTTCAAACTGCCTCAAGTCTCTCAGGAAGGCTTTGAAACCAAAATTGATGACTTTGAATGCGATCAGATAATTAGCGATAAAGTTTTCCACCCTTTAGATTGGTTGAACGAATATGATGGAATTCGAGTAGATTTGAGCAGCCTCTTGCCTGAAGATCAGGAACGCGCTAGTTTTGTAACAAAATATCTATTGAAACAGGCGATTGATATGCGGCGACGCGCAAGAAATGAAGAAATATTGTATGGACTTGGAGAAAAAGCAACACCAATTCTTCCTCCTGTATGTGTTATCGCGGACGAACTCAACAACATGAAGTGCAAACCCTTCTTTGATTTGGTCAGGATCTCTGGAAACGTCGGTATTAGTGTCGTACTGGCTTCACAGAGCCTCAAAGATTTCGGAAACCCAATAGTAGGCCAAAGAGATGTAACATTCTGCGGAAAATTGGCAAGTAACGAAGAGATTAGAAAAATCGAAAAAATGATCTCTGTCCATTTGAGTAACCTGCAGAAAGAGCTTCGAACGATCAAAGAGAGAACATGTATCGCATGGAATGAACATGATACAGCCTTGACGCATCTCAAGTTACGCCAGAGTGCGACTCTTCACTATGGACGTGACGAGAGCGTTGACAATTTCAAGGGATTGTATCAACTTGAAAATAACATTCCGAGGAGATAGCGACATGACCTCTTTAACGGTTGTTTCAAATAGAGAGAAACAACAAGAGCTAGCCTTTAGGAAAAGTAAGGTCAGCTACGCAGATTGTCTAGACTTCCTCAGAGTCAGAGACAATGTTAGTGATTATCCTAGTGTTGGCATGCTCTTGCGTCATCTTGGCAGGAAAACTGGAAGCCAATCCACGCGTAGATACTATTTGATGCGCCTCTACAATTTCTGTCTCAGCACAAATATGGACCCAGACATGCTGATTTCCGTGCCGAAAAATATGATAGAAAAACTGCTACAAGATTACGCAGACAGCTACTTTGATGGCAAGCACAGTCTGGTATACATAAATAATAACGTTTTAGCACCTTTACGTTCCTTCTTCAAACGCAACGGCTTCAAAGGCATGATGGAACTAGATGTTGAAGGCTATTACGTTCCCCCACGATACCGAAAGATTCCTGAGTACATCCCCACAAAGTATGAAGTCTATCTCATTGCAGACTCCGCATGTTCGCTGAGAGATCGAGCT
>Ga0172364_10001986_pt1 | contig 16095 bp, 17 predicted proteins | sample LakKivSesite10cm_FD_114545 | JGI IMG/M metagenome (GOLD analysis project Ga0172364, IMG submission 114545) | Sediment microbial communities from Lake Kivu, Rwanda - Sediment site 10cm | ecosystem: Environmental > Aquatic > Freshwater > Lake > Sediment | place: Rwanda: Western Province, Lake... | reverse complement strand
GGGTGTGATGCAAGATCTTTTTTTTCATATTTCTTTCCAAAAAATTCTTCATATATTACCGCCGCGATACCACCGATTGAAAAAGCAAAAAGCAGATCTTCAATGCCGATTGACCAGCCGTTAAAAAGTTCAGGCCGCCAGTAGTCGCGTAGATAAAAAAATTCCGATAATGGGCCCATCGGAGCAACCAAAAGAGACATGATAAACATCTCCTTTCGTGTATCGCGGCGTAATAGAAAAAGAATCAACCAAACAAGGAGAAAGAAGATATTACCAAGAAGATAAGCATGTTGAAAATTATTAAACATACAATTATGAAAAAATTTCTTTTGCCCTTACAAAATATGATTCGAGCCGATTTGTTTTAGAAATGTTGTCATTTCTGCTTTATCCCCAGTGCGGGCAAGATTCTCAGCTTGATTTAAGGGTTTTACCCACGCACGAGCCGGTTCGAGCCAAGACACGCTTCCGCTCTCAATTTCTTTGATTTCTTCGGCGCACTCAACTTTTTGCACGAGCAATTTTTCTTTTTGCGCGGTGTATTCTTCGGCGGAAATAACTTCGTCGAGATAAGCAGAAAGCAATTTGTCTAACTTTGCGCCAATGTCTGATGTTTCGTTTTTGAAATTTTGTAAGACCTCTTGGCTACTTGCGATTGCTTTCTGTTCGTCTTTGTCTAACTCGCGCAAAACTTTTTCAGCGTCTTGGCTCGGCAAAGAAACTTTTTGAAGAAAACTTTTCACTTGCTCGGTTAGTGCTTCTTCGCGGACATATTTTTGTGAGCAAGGATTTTTCTTTTTCGTACATCTGTAATAGTTATGGCCTTTCTGTGTTTCGGCGGTAATGGCACAGCCACATTCCCCGCAGACGAACAAACCGCGAAACGGAAAAGTTTTCTCGGCTTTGCGCGTCTTGATATGTCCGCGAGATTGCATCACTTCTTGGCATTTATCAAAAAGTTTCTTTGAAATTAACGGCTCCTGCGTGCCTTGATACGTCTCGCCCTTAAATTTGAAAATTCCGTAATAGAAGTGATTTTGTAAAAGTCGCTGGACACAGGAAACCGAAAGAACATTGCCTTTGTAGCTTCGGAGTCCAATGTCTTTTAACGCTCTCGCGATTTGCTTTAGTGTATACTTACCTGTCGCGTATAGCTCAAAACCTTTGCGAAGAAGTGGGGCTTTTGCCGAGTCAATATCAATATCGCGAGTGCGGTGATTATTGAGATAGCCAAGTGGGGCAAAGCCGGGAAATACTCCTCTGCGAAGTTTAGCGCGATGTCCACGCCGGATATTTTCCGAAAGGTTATCAATGTAATATTTGCTTTGTCCAAAGGCAATGTTCAACATGAATTTTCCTTGTGGAGTATTATCAAACCAAAATGTTGGGAATTTCAAATCTTTGATAATTCCTGTGTCCAGCAAATAAACAATCTGTCCCCCGTCTATGGAATTTCGGGCGAGACGATCTGGATGCCAAGAAATTATCCCGTCCGCTTTTCCTGATTGCAGAAATGACAACATTTCGGCGAACTTTGTTCGCCCAGGTTCTTTGGCAGTTTGGGCTTCGCAAAGCGAAGCAACAATTTCAAGTTTTTCTTTGGCGGCAAGTTCTTTTAATTCGGAAACTTGAGCTTCAATACTTAAAATCTGTCGTTCTTCACTTTCAGTAGATTTCCTTGCGTAAAGTATGTATTTCATAAAAAATTGATTAAAAAATTTCTTTTGCCCTTATTGATAAATGCATTTCGTTTTCGGCCAAAAAACCATTTGAGATATTAGCCGAGCGGCGGCAAAGCCGCCGCGAGGCAACCTCTGAAAACTTGAAAAATCCTGTCTGGCGGTGTATTCTTAAAATAGCTCGAACGGAATTTCCTCGCCGCGCTTTGCGCGGCTCGGATGTGACGGGGCAAAAATGAGCGGCTCCGCCGCGAAAATTCCAAATTGCCAAAGAACCTGAAAACAAATCAGCTCGAACCATATTTTGTAAGGGCAAAAGAAATTTTTTAATCATAATTATGCAATTTAAATTTCCAACAAAATTCCACGAAAAAACTTTTAGTTCGGCGGTAGATTTTTTAAAAAAGGAGGAGAGTATAATGGCTCTCACTCTTTCGGGAGCTTGTGCTCGCGGAGAGGGTTCATACGATTCTGATATTGATTTGGACGCCTTTGTCAAAAATCCCGATGCTGGCAAAGATATTTTGGAAAGGTTTGAAAAATTCGCCGATACAATCGGCACTTCGGATGAAGTTGCAAAATATTTCGGCATGGATTTACACATAAGATTTGCTGATGTTAAACCTAAGAAACGTGGCTGGACAGACGGCCCAGACGATTTTGAACTTGAGATAGGCAACGCTTTTATTTATCCACAACTTATTTTTGAAAAAGATAAATTTTTTACCAAAGCGAAGGAGAAATATCTGCCATACTATGACGAAGCCTTGCGTCAAGAACGCTTGAAAGAAGTGCTTAAATTTTGTAATAGCAACCTCGGTCATGTTGAACCATATGTAAACAGAGGTCTTCATTTTCAAGCGTTCAAGCGTTTGTACGACGCAAGCAAAGAATTTCTCCAAGTTCTTTTCATTTACAAAAAGATTTACCCCATCGCTTACGATAAATGGGTGAAAAAACAAATTGTAGAAGTTCTTCGGTTGCCAGAACTCTACAAAGAATTTGTAACTGTTTATGAAATTTCTAAACTTGAAAGTGATGAATTGGTTCATAAGGGTAATATGTTAAAAAAATTATTGGATCAATATATTAAGATTTAAGAATTTGCCGCCAAAGAAAAGCTTGAAATTGTTAATTTTCGCGGCGGAGCCGCTCATTTTTGTCCCGCCACATCCGAGCCGCGCAAAGCGCGGCGAGGAAATTCCGTTCGAGCTATTTTAAGAATACACCGCAAATTATTTTTGGGTGGGATGCCAGAGTGGACGATTGGGGCTGTCTTGAAAACAGTTGTACTTAAAAAGTACCGGAGGTTCGAATCCTCCTCCCACCGCAACGTAAGAAATTTTCTTTTAGAGAAATTTCAACTTACAAAAACTTAAATGGGGCAGAGCAAATTTGATAAACACTACTATTTTGGCAAGGTTTATAAAAACTATGATACCTTTCTGAATTTTAAAAAATTAGCTAAAGATTTAATCAAACAATACTCTTTTAATTCTTTTTTAGATATTGGCTGCGGCTGCGGCAATTTTACAAAAGAAATTAAAAGGCAATTGGAAAAAAAATACAAAAGGCAATGCAATGTTCGGGGAGTTGACCTCAGCGAATATGCCGTTAAAAAAGCAAATGTGTCATTTGTGAGCGTAGCTGATTGCAGACAACTGCCATTTCCAGATTCGTCTTTTGATTTAGTACATATCTTAGGAACATTTGCTTATTTGGAATCAAAAAAGGATGTTCTTGAAGCAATAAAAGAGGCATATAGAGTTTGCCGAAAAAAAATAGTTTTTGAAGATGTTTATAATATTCCCGAGAAATCAAGCGATGATTATGATCCCTACCGAATTCAATTTCTAAACCAAAACGAATGGCGCAAATTATGGCTTGAGGTTTTAAAGAGAGGTGATAAAATAGAGTTCAACAAAGAAGAAATAATAATCAGTAAAAGCTAATTGTAAATTTATGTCCTACAAATTTCTATTCGTATCTAAAGATGCGCTTATTAGCGATATTGCCTGGCAGACTGTCAAAGAAGGACACGAGGTTAAATATTTTATTGAGAATAAAAGCGAAGATGATATTGCCAATGGTTTTGTTCCCAAGACTAAAGATTGGCGCCAAGATATAGATTGGAGCGAGGTAATAATTTTTGATGATGTCTTAGGACAAGGAACTATTGCTGATGAATTAAGAAAAAGCGGCAAAAAAGTTATCGGAGGCACTCCTTACACGGATCGGCTAGAAGATGACCGTTCCTTTGGCCAAAGTGAATTAAAAAAGCATGGCGTGAAAATTATTCCCTATTGGGACTTTGATAATTTTGATAAAGCAATTATTTTTGTCAAAGAACACCCTGATGAATATGTTATAAAGCCAAGTGGAGAAGTTCAAAATATTAAACGGCTTCTTTTTGTGGGTATGGAAAAAGATGGCAGCGATGTCATCCGTGTTCTCAATTCATACAAAAAAGTTTGGAGTGATGATATTAAAATATTTCAATTACAGAAAAAAGTTAAAGGAGTGGAGATAGCCGTAGGTGCTTTTTTTAACGGTAAAAAATTTATCTATCCGATTAATATTAACTTTGAGCACAAAAAATTATTCCCCGGTGATTTAGGGCCCGCTACCGGCGAGATGGGATGTTATGACAGTAAAACTGAAGTTTTAACAAAAAAAGGATGGAAGTTATTCAGAAATATTGATGAAAATGATGAATTTTTAACAGTCAATAATAAAAATGTGATTGAATACCAGAAAGCCACGGATATTGTCTGTCTTGGTGACCACAAGGAAATTCTTTTAATTCAGAACCAAACAGTAGATATTGCAGTTACCTTAAATCATAATATGTATGGAATTGAAGCCAATAAGTATAGAAATGGAGAAAGGACCTTTGGTTTCGTAGAAGCAAAGAATCTTCCTCACCAATTTGTTATCCCAAGGACTGCTAAATGGTTAGGCCGAAGAAAAGAAACATTCATATTACCTTCTATTCTGAAGTACCATAAGGAAGGAAAGGGCATCGTAAAGAAGACTTCTGAAGAAATAAGAATTAATATGGATGATTGGCTTAGGTTTCTAGGTTTCTATATAGCGGAGGGCAGTTATTCAAAAGGATACAAAGTTTCGTTAGCTTGTATGAAAAATATAGTCGAAGTAAAACAGATATTATCCAAACTCCCATTCAAATTCAGGAAAAACAAATCAGAATTCTACACCTATAGTAAACAATTACATAATTATCTGGCGAGGATAGGTAAAGCCAATGAAAAATATGTTCCAGAATTTGTTAAGAGTCTAAATAAAAAACAGATAGAGATTTTCCTTGACTGGTATGGAAAAGGGGATGGCAACATGAACAACAATTTTAGGATATTCTATACAAGCTCAAAAAGACTCGCAAATGACATTCAAGAACTGCTTTTGAAAATTGGAAGGGTAGGAATAATAAAAGTTAGAAATAGGCAAGGTAGGGTATGGATAAAAGACCATTGGGCTAAAATAAATCACCCACAATATGAAATCCTCGAGCGGATTAAAAAGACGGTTTCATGGCTGGATAAAAGAGATATGGAAATCATTGAATACAGAGATAAGGTCTATTGTGTCACCGTTCCCAACCATACACTATACATTAGAAGAAATGGCAAACCCTGTTTCTGTGGGAACACGAGTATGTTCTGGAGCGAGCCGAACAGATTGTTTGATGAGACCTTGAAAAAACTGGAAAATACTTTAGTTCAGGAAAATTACGCGGGCTACATTGATATCAACTGCATTGTTAACGGCCAGGGTATTTACCCTTTGGAATTCACAGCGCGCTTCGGCTATCCAACCATCAGTATTCAAAAAGACGGTATCATAAACCCTATCAGCGAAGTTCTTTATTCTCTGGCGAATGGAAAAGATTATCAATTAAAGGTTAAGAAGGGTTTTCAAGTGGGGGTGCGGATTATCGTACCGCCATATCCCTTTCGAGATAAAAAAACTTTCAATTCTTATTCCAGGGGGGCTACCATTGTGTTTAAGAAATTGAACAGTCTGGAGGGGATTCACATAGAAGATGTGAAAATAGTTAATGGAGAGTGGGTTGTTACTGGCTCCGCCGGAGTTGCACTTATTGTGGTTGGCACAGGTCTGACAATGAAAGAAGCACAAAGGCAGGTATATAGCAGAATTGATAATATTTTAATTCCTAATATGTATTACCGTAAAGATATTGGTGATCGGTGGTTCGAAGAAGGCGACAAATTGTATAGTTGGAATATAGTATAAACCCCTTTTTTTATTCTCTTGCAACCACTACTCCCCAGATTTCTTTGGCGCCGGCTTTTTTTAAAACCCCAGCGCACTCCTCCATTGTTGAACCTGTAGTATAGACATCATCAACCAATAATATTTTTCTTTTCTTCAAAATTTCACCACTTTTGACTAAAAATGCTCCCTTAATATTCTCTTCTCTTTTTTCTCTTTGAGAAAGTTCAACCTGGGGTTTGGTGTTTTTTGTTTTTATTAAAACATTAGATTCAAAGGGAATATTTAAATATTTTGAAAGTCTCTTTCCAATCTCGGTTGCCTGATTAAAACCTCGCCATTTCTCTCTTTTTTTATTTAAAGGGACAGGTATAACCAAAAAATCAGCAAAATCTTTTTGGGGTTCTTTCCCAATTAAAAGAAAATGGTCTAAAATTAAAACAGCCAAAGTATTTGCAATTTCCTTAGCAAAAGGTTCGTATTTAAATTTTTTGATTAATTCCTTAATTAAAAGACTTTTATAAGGCAAAGCAAAATATAAACCATTTAGTTTTTTTGATTGGCATTTCGGACATTTTCCAATTCCAATTACTCTTTTCGGAGATTTACTGCAAAGACAATATTGAAATTCTGAAATTTCCAGAGTCGCTTTACAATCTTCACAAAGATATTCACCTTCTCTTTTACAACCTAAGCAAAATTTCGGAAAGAGGATATCTAAAAAGAAATTTTTAATCCTGGTTACTTTTTTATTTTTGTTCATTTTAGGTTATAATAAGTAGTATAATATTAGAAAAATCAAATATCAAAAATTAAAAAATAAAATGCAAAACGACATATCAAAATTCAAAAATTTTAATTTTTAATATTTAATTTTTGATTTTGAGCGAAGCGATTATGGCATTTAAACTTTTTGAAAAACTTTTTCCAAAGAAATTTTTAGGAATAGATATTGGAATTTCTTCAATTAAGCTTGTTGAGATTTCAAAATGGGGTGGAGGAAGAACCTTAGAAAATTATGGATTAATTGAAGCGAAAGCTCTCTTTAAAGAAAAAATTAGAACATTTGAAGAAACAACACTCTTGGTTTCTCCCACTTATGTTTCTCGAGCAATTAAAGCAGTTATAAAGGAGGCAAAGATTAAAACTAAAGCAGCAATTTTTTCTATTCCTGATTTTTCCACCTTTTTTATTACCCTTGAACTACCACCAATGGAAGAGAAAGAAATTTCCGAAGCTGTTCGCTATAATGCTCCTCAATATCTTCCTCTTCCTATTAGTGAGACTACTCTGGATTGGAGATTAGTTGAAGGAAGACCAACTTTAGCAGAAGAAGGGAGGACAAAACTTAAGATTTTGGTAATTGCTATTCCTAATGAAATTATCGCTCAATATCAAATGGTAGCTAAAATGGCAAACCTCGAACTCTATGCTTTGGAATCAGAAGTTTTTGGCATTGTTAAATCATCAATAAAAGAAGAAGAGAAGGAAGGAGTAATTTGTCTAATTGATCTTGGGGCTCATAGCTCAACTGTGAATATTGTGGATAAAGGAACTTTAAAAAAAAGTTATAGTTTAGATTTTTCTAGTAATAATTTAACTTATGTCATAACGAAATCTTTAGAGGTAGAATACGCTCAAGCTGAAATTCTTAAAAAAAAATATGGTTTATTACCTTCAAAAGAAAATATAGCTGAGATATTATATCCCTTTTTAGACCCTTTTTTAGGCGAGGTTAGAAATATATTCCATGATTTTCGCGAATCAGAAGAAAAAGAAGTAGAGAAAGTTTTGTTGGTAGGAGGAGGAGCTAAATTACCAGGATTAAAAACATATTTTTCTGAGGTTTTAAAAAAAGAAGTTGAAATTTCTAATCCCTTTGCTGATCTTTTTTATCCCCCCGTTCTTGGAGAAATCTTAAGAGAATTAGGCCCTGTTTTCGCCCCAGCTATAGGGGTAGCTTTAGAAGAGTTAGATAGAGTAGATTAATTGTATCTTGTATCTAGTATCTTGTATTTGTTATAATATATTAAATACCCACTATTCAAACTAAGTAACAATTTATGGCTTTTGAATTACTATACGCTTTAAAAGGAAAAAAATTTTGGTGGATAGATATTCTTTTATATTTTTTTATTGCTTTTTTAGTTGTAACCATTATTTTTTATTTTGTTTTAGATATAGAAATTTCAGCTCAAAGAGACAAAATAGAAAGTCTTTCTCAAAATATTGAAAAATTTGGCACTCCGGAACAAAAAGAAATAGAAAAACAAATCTTTGATTATCAGAAGAAAATCAACGATGTCTCAAAATTGGTAAAATCACATAAAATTTCCTCAAATTTTTTTGGTTTAATTGAACAAGTTACCCTTCCCGGAGTTTATTTTCCAGCTGTTAGTATATCTACCCAAGACTCTAAAGCCAGCTTTACAGGTCAGACTGAGAATTTTGAGGATTTGTCTAAGCAATTAGCTATTTTAGAAAAAAATGGGGATATAAAGAATATAGAAGGATTTCAAGCAAATTTAGGCGAGGAAGCAAAAGTAATTTTTAATTTTAGTTTACTTTTGTCTCCTGAATTATTTTTATGGAAATAGATCGTCCTATCGCTATAGTTTTACTTTTAATAATAATAGTTTTCTCAATTTTTTTCTTAGTTTTACCTAAACATTATGAGTTTAAGATTTTACAGAAAAAAGCCGCTGAGAAAGAAGCTGAATTCAAAGCTAAAAGTGAATATTATTTTCGAATAGAAGATGTTTTCGAAGATTTAAAAAGAAGAGAAGAACAACTTGTCAAAATTGACACTGCAATATCTTCAAAACTTGATTTTTCATCAATTTTATATTTTTTACAAAAGGTAGCCAAGGAGAAAGGTGTAATTTTGACATCTCTAAAATTTCAAAAATCCTCTCCATTAAAGGTTGAAAAAGTGGTTACAGTGGGTGAAGTTCCGGGAATTAAAGAAGAAGAAACAGGAATTCAAGAAAATTCTTTCGACTGTAATATCACAGGTACTTATTCTGCTTTTAAAGATTTCCTTTCTGTTTTAGAAAACTCTGCTCGCTTAATTGAAGTGGAGAATATTTCTTTTTCTTCTGCTACCCCGGACGAAGAAGACAGTGAAATTAAAAGTTTTAAATTTGAAATAAAAGTTTATTCACTAAAGACAGATTAATACTATGCCAATTGTTTTTATTAGCCCCCAAAAAAGACAAAAACAATTAATCTCTTTTTTGGTAGGAATTAGTACTATATTTTTGGTTCTTATAGTTTGGAAAGTTTTTTTAACCAAACCTCAAGTGACTATTGATTTTGTCCAGATTTATAAATTTCCCGAAGTAAGGATTGATTTTGAATTTTTAGATTCGGAAACTCTTGAGAAGCTTCAACCTTTTGAAAAATTAATTTTGCCAGAGGAAGAAGAAATTGGTCGCGAAAACCCATTTATTATTTATCAGCTTCCCGAAGAAGAGCTTCCCGAAGAAGAGCTTCCCGAAGAAGAGCTTCCCGAAGAAGAATAAAACATGAAGATAATTCCCATATTAATAGAGGAAGGAATAATCGATGAAGTACAAGCTAAAGCTTTAGAAATGGAAATAAAAAGAGAAGAAAGAACTGAAGAAGAGATAGTTTTGGAGCGAAAGATTGTTTCCGAAGAGGTTTTATTTAAACTAAAAAGCAAAGAACTAAAAGTCCCTTTCAAAAAAGTTGCTTTAGAGAAAATTTCTGAAGAAATTTTTGATTTTTTCCCCGAAGAAACAATGGTTCAGTATAAAATAGCTCCTCTTTCAAAAAGAAATAGCACTTTTGAAATAGGAATGGTTTATCCTGAGGATATTACTGCCCAAAAAAGTTTGATATTTTTGAGCAGAAAAAATAAATTTAAATACAAAGTCGTTCTGATAACCTTCTCTGATTTCGACGGGATTTTAAAGAAATACCGCACATTAAAAAGAGAAACTGAAAAAGCTTTAAAAGAATTAGAGAAAGAAGAAGCTATTCCAGAAGCCGAAAAATTAGTCGAGATTGAGAAAATGGCTGAAGAGGCACCGGTAATTAAAATTGTTTCAACAATTTTACAACATGCGGTTGAGGAAGAAGCTTCTGACATTCATATTGAGCCAACAGAAGATAAATTAAGGTTTCGTTTTAGATTAGAAGGTGTTTTATATTCCAAACTTTCTTTACCTCGAAATTTGCATCCAGCTATCGTTGCCAGAGTTAAAATTCTTTCTGATTTAAGAATTGATGAAACTAGACTTCCTCAAGATGGTAGATTTTCAAAAAAGATTTTAGGTCGAGATATTGATTTTCGAGTTTCTACTTTCCCCACCTTTTTAGGAGAAAAAGTCGCTATAAGAATTCTTGATCCCGAAAAGGGGCTAAAAGATTACAAAGAATTGGGTTTGACTACGAGAAATTTCCAAATAGTCCAAGATAGTTTAAGTAGACCTCATGGTTTAATTTTGTCTGTTGGTCCTACTGGATGTGGTAAAAGTACTACTCTTTACGCCTTTTTAAGAACTTTAAACAAAGAAGGTGTTAATATCGTGACTATTGAAGATCCCATAGAGTATTTTATTAAAGGAATAAGTCAATCTCAAGTAAAATCTGGAATAGGTTATACTTTTGCTAACGCCTTACGCCAGATTATGAGACAAGACCCTGATATTATAATGGTGGGGGAGATTAGAGATAGTGAGACAGCTTCTTTAGCTATTCACGCTGGTTTAACCGGTCATATAGTTCTATCTACATTACATACTAATGACGCTGTTGGAGCTATCCCTCGTTTAATTGATATGGGAATTAAATCTTTTTTAATCCCCCCAGCCCTAAATTTAACAATAGCCCAAAGATTAATTAGAACCCTTTGTCCTCATTGTAAGAAAAAAATAAAGCCAATTCCTAAAATTGAGGAATTTATTCAAGAAAAAGTAAATTCATTACCACCGCTAATTAAAAAAGAAATAAAAATTTCAACCCCTCTTAATATTTGGGAACCCCAAGGTTGTCCAAAGTGTAATTTTGATGGTTATTCAGGAAGAACTGGTATATTCGAGGTTTTAAAAATGACAGATTCTTTAGCCCAAATAATAATTGAAGAACCTTCTGAGACTAAAATTTTTAAAGAGGCTCAAAATCAAGGAATGACTACAATGGAACAAGATGGAATTTTAAAAGTTCTTTCTGGAGAAACTTCAATTGAGGAAGTAATTAGGGTTGCCGAAGAAAGATAAGCATGAGAAAAATTTTATTAGTTGAGGATGACAAATATTTAATCGACATTTACGCCACTGAACTAAAAAAAGCAGGATTTGTGGTTAAAGTGGCTTTGAATGGGAAAGAAGCTTTAAATAAAATAAATAAAATAAAACCCGACCTTTTACTTTTAGATATTATTATGCCAAAGGTTGATGGCTGGCAAGTTTTAAGGAAAATAAAAGAAAAAGCAGAGTTTAAAAATTTAAAAGTTATCGTTCTTTCTAATCTTTCCCAAAAAGAGGATATTGAAAAAGCTCAGAAATTTGGTGTAACAAAGTATTTTATTAAGACTCATTTCGCTCCTTCAAATGTTGTTCAAGAGATTAAAAAAATTTTAAAATAATGAAATCCCTAATTCTCTCGAATTGTGCTCGTCTCGTATCGCGGGACTCGCTCACGAATCAATCTCGAATAATCTTATTCGAGATAATTCGGGACAGAATTAGAGATTGATTAGTGATTTATGGATTATTCTTTAAGATTAAAAAAACTTTTACAAAAGGCAATTCAAGAGAATACTTCTGATGTACATTTTTCTGTCGAACATCCGCCGGTACTAAGAATTACTGGGAAATTAATTCCTTTGATTAAAGAAGAAAAACTTACCCCCGAAGATTGTAAAGGTTTAGCATTTTCTTTAATGAGTGATCATCAAAAAGAGGAGTTTTTAAAAAACAAAGAAGTTGATTTTTCTTATGATTTTGAAGGTAAGGCTCGTTTTAGAATAAATGTTTTTTTTCAAAGAGGAAATGTAAGTGTAGCTTTAAGATTAGTACCTAAAAAGATTAGAACTATTGAAGAATTAAATTTACCCGCTGTTTTGCATCAATTTACGGTAAAAACCCAGGGATTTGTTTTAATTACAGGTTCCTCTTCTCAAGGAAAATCTACCACTTTAGCCGCTTTAATCGATGAAATAAACCATACTAGACCTTGTCATATAATTACTATCGAAGATCCTATTGAATATTTATTTGAAGACGACAAAGCTATTATTGATCAAAGAGAGGTTTATCAAGACACTTTAAGTTTTACTCGGGCTTTAAGATCAACATTTCGTCAAGACCCCAATGTCATTATGGTAGGAGAAATGAGAGACTTAGAGACAATAGCAATAGCTCTTACTGCTGCCGAAACAGGACATTTAGTTTTTGCTACCTTACACACTAATTCAGCAGCTCAGGCTATCCATCGAATTGTGGATGTCTTTCCTTCGGAGCAGCAAAACCAGATTAGGTCTCAATTTTCAAGTGCGCTCTTAGGGGTGGTCTCCCAAAGATTAATTCCTCGGTTAAAGGGAGGATTTATACCAGCCTGTGAAGTAATGATTTGTACGCCAGCAGTAGCTAATCTAATTAGAGAGAATAAAATCCACGAAATTCCAGCTATAATTGAAACATCAAGAAGGGTTGGAATGATTAGTTTTAATAGATGTTTAGCTGATTTAGTTAGGAAGGGCGAAGTTTCTTTACAAGATGCTTTGCTTTATTCCTTTAGTCCCGTTGAACTCAAGAGTATGTTAAAGTAAAGCGTTTGCTCCAAAAATTCGAGGCGTCAGCCGAAGAATTTTTGGCAAGCAAGGCTTTACCCTGTTAAATCCTCGCGAAGCGAGGTGTTCGCCGAAGGCGAACAATTTAACAGGGTGTAAGAATCTGTAACCCCCTGTTAAATTCGCTTCGCGACTATTTAACAGGGGTAACATCTTCTAACATGAAATTTTCTTACCAAGCTCGAACTAAAGAGGGTGAACTTAGAATAGGTGAAATTGAAGCTTCTTCAAAAGAAGCGGCTGCTCTTTTATTACGCAAATATGAATTATTTCCCACTGTATTAAAAAAAAGTAAGGTTAAGCCAATTTTTGGGAAGTTTAAAATAAGTAAAAAAATTTCCAAAAAGGATTTATCGGCTTTTTCCAAACAATTAGGATTAATGTTATCGAGTCAGGTTTCTCCAGTAGAAGCCCTTTTGATTATAGCTTCCCAAACCCAAAATTTCGATTTCAGAGAAAAGATTTTAAGAATGGGTGGAGTGGTTGAAAAAGGAAGCACTTTTTCAGAAGCTTTTTCTCTTTTCCCGGAATGTTTTGATAATTTTTATATCAATTTAGTAAAATCAGGTGAAAGCACTGGGAAAATTCCTGAATCACTGAGCCGTTTAGGCGACCACTTAGAAAGTGAATATGATATTATTTCTCGAATCAAAGGTGCTTTAGCTTATCCTGTTTTAATTTTATTTGTAACAGCGGTAGTTTCAATAATTGTAATGTTTTGGGTTATACCTGGCCTGGCAGAAATGTTGGAAGTTTTTAAGGGCCAACCTTCTTTTTTTACAAGACTAGTTTTTAATTTCTTTTATTTTTTAAAAAGTTGGGGGTGGCTTTTGATTTTGATGTTTATAGGAATAGTTAGCTTTTTCCTGTCTTATTTTAGAACCGAGGAAGGGAAAAAAATTTTTGATAAATCATCTTTAAAAATTCCTCTTTTTGGTGATTTTTTTAAAAAACTCTATCTCTCCCGTTTTTCAGAAAGTCTTTCAACTCTAATTTCAGCTGGTTTGCCAATAACTAAAGCTCTAAGAATTACCGGTGAGGTAATAGGAAATTCTGTTTATAAAAAAGTTATTGCTGAGACCGAAAAAGAAGTTTCTCGAGGTGAAAACATAAGTTCTGTTTTAATAAGATATCCAGAATTAATACCTCCTTTTGTTAGCCAAATGATTAGGGTAGGAGAAAAGACCGGTCAATTAGATAAAACCCTATTAGAGGTAGTAAATTTTTATCAGAAAGAAGTAAAAGTAATGACAGAAACTTTTATGAGTATTTTGGAGCCGGTTCTGATTATATTTGTCGGGATAATTGTTGCAATTTTAGCAAGTTCTGTCTTTACAGCTTATTATGGAGCAATGAAAGGTTTGTATTAAAGATTTTGTCTAAATTTTCGAGCGCGAAGCGCGAAGAAAATTTAGGGACAAAATCTTTACCCCCTCTTTTCGATCGAAAAGAGGGGGTGTAAGAATCTGTAACCCCCTGTTAAATTCGCTTCGCGACTATTTAACAGGGGTAACATCTTCTAACATTGCCAAAGGTTTTTGAAATTTGTATAATATAAATATTAAAGGTCGTATTTTAATTTTTTGAAAATCTTATGAAAAAAAATTTAAGAGGTATAACCTTAATTGAATTGTTAGTGGTCTTGGCAATTATCTCTATATTGGCTTTAGTAGCCTACGCTGGCTTAGCAGGAGCTAGAGATGAAGCCAAAAAATCATCGATGAAAGCAACTATGGATAGTTTAATGCCAGCTGCTGAGGTCTATTATATGAGTGGTCTCACCTATGTAGGTTTTACTGTTCCTACGGCCATTACAAATGCCTGTACGAGCTTGGGTTGTAGTTGTACAGTTAGTAATCTTACTACAACTACCTGGAGGGTTACCTGTGTTTTAACTACCCCTTCTTTTACTTGGATTTGCGAGAATGATGGTACCAAAACTTACTGCCATTAGGTTGGTTTTAGATTGGAAAAAGGTCATATTTTAATCCCCCCAAAATCTTATGAAAAAACATTTAAGAGGTATAACCTTAATTGAATTGTTAGTGGTCTTGGCAATTATCTCTATATTGGCTTTAGTAGCCTACGCTGGTTTATCAGGAGCTAGAGATGAAGCGAGAAAAGCAACGGTGAAAGCAGATATGGATACTGTAAGACCAGCTGCTGAACTATATCTTCTAAAGAACGCGGCCAATCCCTACCAGTACACTGGTTTTTGCACTTCTTCAGCAATTACTACTGTTGAAACTGCCTGTAAGGCAGTATATCCTAATTGCTGTGATTGTACTGGTGATGATCCGGATGGCGCTGGTCCTTTGGGTCCTACTGGTGCTTGTAGTGATTCTGCAACTACTTTCTCTGTTCAATGTGCATGTACTACTGCGGGTTTTATTTGGACTTGCACCCCGACCGGCTGTCAATAATTCTCTTTTTTACTTAATCACTTAATCTTTGATAATCCCTTATTTATTAATTTTCCTATTGGGAATTTCTGTAGGTAGTTTTTTAAATGTTTTGATTTATCGATTAAAAAAGAGCGAGAATTTTTTGGTTTCTCGCTCTTTTTGTCCCAAGTGTGGTCATAAACTTTTGTGGTATGATTTAATTCCCCTGTTTTCCTTTTTTCTTTTGAGAGGAAAATGTCGTTATTGTGAAAAATCAATTTCTTTTCACTATCCCTTAGTCGAATTTTTAACAGGAGCTTTGCTTTGCTTTATTTTTTATAAATTAGAAATTAATTTCCTCTTTTTTATTTATTTTTCAATAATCTCTCTTTTATTGATTTTAATTTTTTTTTATGACCTGAAATACTATATTATTCCTAATGTTGCAGTTTACTCTCTGATTATATTAACTTTTGCTTTTAATATATTTTTAATTTTCTTTCCAGAAGTTTCAATTTTTAAAATAACTCCCTCTTTTTGAATATATTTTTTAGTGCCCTCGGAGTCACTTTCTGCTTTTTTCTAATATTTTTTCTATCAAAAGGAAAATGGCTTGGCTTTGGCGATGTAAAATTAGTTTTTTTTATGGGACTTTTTTTAGGTTTCCCGAAAATTTTAATAGCTATATTTTGCGCTAGCTTAATTGGTAGTATAATAGGAGTGGGGCTAATTGTTTTAATGAAAAAAGGTTTTAAAAGCGAAATTCCTTTCGGACCATTTTTAATAATAGGAACATATTCTGCATTTTTTTGGGGCCAAAATTTTATAAATTGGTACCTAAAGAGTTTTGTCTAAATTTTCGAGCTGAAAGCGAAGAAAATTTAGGGACAAAATCCCCACCTTTTCCCGTCTTCGACGGGCAAAAGATGGGGACCTCCTCTTTTTGCCCGAAGGGAAAAAG
>Ga0172364_10001982_pt1 | contig 16118 bp, 11 predicted proteins | sample LakKivSesite10cm_FD_114545 | JGI IMG/M metagenome (GOLD analysis project Ga0172364, IMG submission 114545) | Sediment microbial communities from Lake Kivu, Rwanda - Sediment site 10cm | ecosystem: Environmental > Aquatic > Freshwater > Lake > Sediment | place: Rwanda: Western Province, Lake... | reverse complement strand
CGGGATTGAGGGTATTCCCTCGGTACTTCGCAGGAGGTACAAGATAGATCATCTGCCGGTAAGGGGAGAAGTACGGGTAAAGGTGTGGTTAGGGTTTAAGCTATCAGCCATAAATTGTAAGAGATTGATAAAAGGGTTGATGAATAGGCCCATAGCTGAGCTTTCTACTCTTTTATATAACTATTTATTTTCGTTATTTAGTTTTCAAAGGACCTATAGAGTTAAATTTGCTGCTTAGGTTAATATGTTGTATTAAAAAGTTAGTTTTTGGGATATAATCACTTTATATATTATCATAAAATTTAATTAAAAATTATTCATTTTTAGGATATTCTTAGGTTTATTAGTTATACTTCTTTCTCCATTCTTATAACTATAAATAATGATAAATTTGATATATAGACATTTTTATTGTGTTTTTATTTTTTAAAAAAAGGATTTTTATTAAATCATGTAGTATAGTTAATATAATAAAATTTATTCTATTTCAAAGCGTAATTAATGTTCTAGTAAAACCATAAGTATATGTTAGAAAATTTCTTTTATAAGGATCCTCATTAGCTCATTATACTTACTAATGATAGTATTGAAAGAGAAGAGGATTTATCAAGATATTATAAGACCTTTAATAATATCTGTGATAATGTAATTGGCGAAAACTATTTAATAGAAATTGTTACTATTGACGAATTAGATAATTTTCTAAAAGAAAAGAAACGCGGGTTGCAATCTCTAATCAAGGACATATCTGATTAGTTAAAATTATAATCCTACTTCCGATAACCCTAATTACAGGAAGTAGAAATAAAGGAAAAGAATATCGCTTACTGTAAAGGTGCATAATGGCAAAAATTGAACTTAAAACAAAACTTAGTGCGGATTTCACCATAGAGACGATGTCTGTATTTGAGAAATTTGAGCATCAAGGTAAAAAATATCTCCCCTATTTGAATACAGAGCAAAAAGGTGATGAAGCGGTAGTCTATGAAAAAATAATCATTCCTCTATTTACTGATGTATTAAATTATGATAAGCATAAAGACTTTAATCCCCAAGCAACACTCTCTACAGGTGAAGTAGATAATTGGATTAGGAATCGTGAAGGTAGTCCTCTTATAGCACTTGAAGCCTTGAGAAGTAGTGCCTCGCAAGCAGAATTTATTGAGCATCGTCAACGCCTATTATCTGGATATTTTGATGAACTAGGTGTTAAATACGCTGTTCTAACTAATGGCGTTGTTTTTGAGGTATGGAATAGGATAGCAGAAAAAAGCAAGGGGCTTTTTGTTACGATTGATTTTAGAGAAATCTATACAAAATTCATTGAAAAAGGAATCAAAGCCTTTGTTGATGAAGATTGCAGAAAATTCTCTAATTTGATGACCCTAAAAAAGAGAAACCAATATCTTGATGTAGAACATATTTATCTTGAACCCCAGCTTGATATCTCTGAAGAGTTACATTTTAATAACTTCCTTTCTGCTCTCCAAGAAAGAATGGAAGAGATGAAGGAAGATGTGCTTGCTAAGTTTGAATATCTTAAAAGAGAATACAAAGAGTGTTCAGAACTCATTAAACAATACAACGAACAGACATTTCTAAAAATTCGTAAGCGGTATGAGAGAGCAAAAAAATTTATTCAATCATTCGAAACTTGGCAAAAAACGTCTCCTACTAATACTTCACTGGAGACTTTCTGCTTAGAGACAATGTATGTTTTTTTTAATCGTATTCTTCTTATCCGTATATGTGAAGATAAAGGTATTATTCAGCGAAAGATATCTAATGGAGGGATAAAGAAATACATAGAGTATAGCGGTTATATTAAATTTAGCCAGGTAGATTATAAAGCCCTTCTTAAAGAAGCTTATCAGATAATGGATCGATTCTATCCACATCTCTTTCAAATTGACATTTTTGATTGGTATGAAATTGATAATGATATACTCTTACGAGTGTTATTTACTTTTAACCCTTACAATTTTAACAAAGTAGACCGTGACGTATTAGGGAAACTTTATGAAAAGTATCTTGATCGAGAGAAAAGGAAACAATTGGGAGAATTTTACACCCCAGAAGAGGTGATAGATTATATCTTGGATTCAGTGGGCTATACTCAAGAGTCAGGAATTGAAGGGAAAAAGTTGCTTGACCCAGCTTGCGGTTCAGGAGGTTTTTTAGTAAGAGCAACTAATATTTTTATAGAGAAACTTAAAAATCATGGCTTTGATGCAGAGACTATCTTGAGAAAATTACAGGAAAGTATCTATGGTTTTGATATTAATTCATTTGCCTGTCATCTTGCAGAAACAAATTTATTCTTTCAAGTTATAGACATCGTTCATGAAGCTAAAAAAAGTAATCCGAACTTTGCAATGGACAGATTTAATATTTATCAAACGGATTCCTTAAGAATTCCTGCAGAAAAAGGAGAATTAAATTTGTTCTCTGAAGAAATAACCAATTATTTAATTGATGCCGATATCGTAAAAAGAATAAAACTCAAGCAAGGCGAATTTAAAGATGGCTTTGATTTCATAGTAGGAAATCCACCGTATGGGGATATTCTTTGTTCAGAAAGTAAAAAAATAATCAGTAAGAAATATCCTTTTGTTGCAGATTATGAAATTTCTGAATATTTTATTGCTTTAGGCATGGAATTGTTGAAAGATAAAAGTCATTTGGGATATATTGTTCCAAATACTCTTATACTAAATGTAAATGCTAATAAATTTAGGCAGCACCTGTTAGATAGTTCTTGTGTCTTTCAAATAGTAGATCTCTCAAAAATTAATGTTTTTCTGGATCCTAAGGTTAGAAATATCATTTTATTGTTGAGAATAGAAACAAATGCCATGACAAGAAACGAGTCTGAAGTTAAAGCTATTTTCTGTGAGGAGTTCAAAAGACACTCATTGGTGACCAAACTTCATAATACTAAAAAATTATCACTACTCAAGGATAATGATAAAGAATGGCTGTATCTATTTAGATTCAAAGCAAATATAGAGAATATAATTAAAAAGATAGAGTCAAATGTGGAGAAACTCGGCAAAATTGCCCAAGTTAGTCAAGGATTAATTCCATATGATAAATATAGAGGACATTCTCCAGAGACCATTAAAAATAGAATTTGGCACGCACAATACAAAAAGGATGAGAGTTATAAAAAGGAGTTACGAGGAGGAGATGTTAAACGGTATTATCTTAGGTGGAATGGAATACAATGGATAAGTTACGGCAATTGGCTTGCGGCACCTCGTAAACCTGAATTTTTCACTTCTCCAAGAGTTCTAATTCGTGAAATTACAGATGAGAAAACTGGCAAAGTTAACGCTACTTTCTCCGATGAAGAATATTATAACAATCCTAGTATTATTAATATAATTAACAGCCCGGCGAAGAAGTACAATTTAAAGTATATCTTGGCAATCATAAATTCTACTCTATTTGCTTTTTATCATCTTAATACTTCTCCAAAAGCAAAAAAAGGAATGTTTCCCAAAATTTTAGTAAATGATGTAAGGAACATTCCTATTAAATCTTCTTTACCAAAAGTTCGAAAAGAATTTGCGAATTTTGTCGACCAGATTTTAGAAATTAATAAAGATATACAAGCCCTTGAGGCAAAAGTTAATAACACCCAAGAACTACTTAAAGATTTTAATTTTATTCTTGGTGATTTAGCTGATATTCCTGGAATTAGAGTTGAATTAAAGGATAGAATCGGTAAACCAATAATTAAAAGAGAGAAACTTAAAGTATTTTTAGATAGCAAGTCGTATATTGAGTGTAAAAGTGAATATATGGCAAATTATATAGAACTTTTTCTTGAATCTTTAGGTGGTACTCTTCGAGGAAAAACAAATTCTGAGGTTGTTGGCCTTATTCGAATTCCTAAATCTCCTGATCAGCTCAAGAATATTTTACAAAAACGTCAAGATTTACTCAACCAAATAGAAGAGCTAAAACATCGTCAAGCTGAAATTGATAAGGAAATTGACGAAATAGTGTATAAGCTGTACGGATTAACAGAAGAAGAGATAAAAATTGTAAAGAAAAGTGATTAAGAATCTTCACTCATGTCCGATTATCTCTCTTTACTAATAAGTGAAGAGGAGGCAAGGCAGGGCAAAATAATATAAAAGGTAAAAAAGAAATTGAACCGTATCGAGAGTTTCAGGAGTCTATAAAAAGGACATATATTTGCACCTTAATTAAAATTTTAAGGATTTTAGAATTGACTGCTAAGCGGTCATATTTTCTTATAACTAACCATAAATACGTTGTAAATACCTGATAATACAGGCTAAAAACTGCGGCAATAATATAATTTGCGATATGTTTTATAAAATTAATATATGATTAAAGGAAACAATACTATATGGGACAAGTAAACGAAAGTTCAGCCGTATGTAATTCCTGTGGTGAGCCTTGGGATATTAATCATGTAGGCTTATGCCCTAAGTGCGGGAAAGGTAAAAAACTTATAAAAATTAATTTACAAGGAACCCTCTCATTTAAGGGCTCACTTGATCGTACGTGGCGACAGGAGTATTACAAAACCAATAAATGTTTCCGGAACATTATCATTAGCATTGCTATTTTAGCTTTATTTCTGTGTCTCGTTCTCTCTGGAATTATCGGGTTGCTCGTTGGACTTGCTATCAGTGTATTGTCCTATATTCTCAGTCCCTATGCTATAACTAAGATATTTAAAACCAAGGAATGGGATGCAAAATAATCAAGAATCAAAGATATTTAGCGTTAACTTTATGAGAATATAGATTTAAAATTTGTTTTATTTGTTGAAAAAGATTTATTTTTGAATAACACAGCAAATAGATAAATATATTTTCATAAAATAAAACTAACTGAATTAGATGAAAAACTTAAATTATAGGATAAAGTAATGCAAATAATCGCTTTAATCAACCAAAAAAGCGGAGTGGGAAAAAACTACTGGCGAAATTAATATTGGAGCGGGTTTAAATAAGCTAAATAAAAATATCCTATCCTTAAAATACCCATACCTGCTTATATAATATATGGTTAGAATAATAGTATGTAATATATCTATTGATAAATAAAGGCTAATAAGCAATTATACAGAATTAATAGTACTTACAGGAATACTAATTAACTCCTTTAATTTGTAGATATTTCGCATTTCTTGGATAATTTGGTTCCAACTGGAAAACATTAGGGGAGTCAAGACATCCCAGCCCTTTGGCATTTTGCTGAAGGGCTTTTTTCTTTTTAAAAGCATTTTTATAAAAAAGAAGGATTTTTAATAAGGTCTATAGTATTTAAATATAAGATTACTCTTTTTTACTAAAATATTGCAATGAGCTAATTTGTAAGGATAGAGGAATTAAATGAAACCATTGATTATTCTTTTAGTCTCTATTTTAGCAACATTTCTTATGATTTTAAGCTTTAGCAATAGTCAGCAATATTCCCCCTCGATACCCAATGTAACCTTAGAAAATGATATGTTAGATATTGCAAATGCTGTCTTGCCAAATAATCAGCCAGTTTGGTGTAAAGATAAATATGAATATGATATTATATTGAAAACAAAATATCGAGAGGAACTTCCCTTTCTTCGTATTAACGATGGAGAGAAATATGCCATAGTTACTCTTTACAAATTTGATATTCTAGAAGTGGCAGAGGGGATTTTCGATGATAAGGAGCTAAAATTCTTTCGGGTGGATGTACTTGAAAAAGGAGTAAAATATAAGTTACTGACTCTAAGGGGTAACCTTACTTTTTGGCTCAAGAAGGATGGGGATAGATACCTTATAACTAATATTAATCTTACAAGAGTGACGAAATGATAACTCTTTATAAATCGCTTCAGATAAAATCTACAGTCACGGGTATCTATATATATCTGTTAAGTTCAGGTTGTTATCTGGAAAAAATTTATGGGAAAGGATATGGTTAAGAGAAAAATAGTATCTCTCATTATTTTTTTCATTAGTACACCTAATCTTATGTTCGGAGGTGAAGAAATGAAGCGAATTGCTGTATGTATGCTGCTGGTGGTATTTCTGGGCGTAGGGCTCGTGGTCATCACTGGCCCTGGCTACAGCCGTGGTGCGAGCGTTGGCAGCATGGGGCTAACCTTTAGTATTTCTCAACCAGAAGCCGAATTCATAGAATCAGAACCAATCCCGCTGAACCTCGTCATCAAGAATGGTAGCGAACATCAACGCATGATCCCGTCTCTGTTTGTGAATGCCAAAGACGATCCCATCTCCTTGCGTTCCGGAATGTATATGATCTGTCAGAAAGGGACGGACATCCTCCCCTTCAAGGGTGCGTACTTCAAGACATCAGGGGTTGGCGTCACTCTCACACCAGGGGCAACCCACGAAGCGTTCGAGCTGGATCTCAGCAAGTGTTTCGATCTTAAAGGTGGCACATATGACATCCAACTACTTTTCACGACAAGATACTCAGGCTTCGTTGATGCCGCAAGTAATCGTCTGACATTCACAGTGAAGAAGGGAAGGAACTCCGAACCAACGGATGTACCTGACAAGAAATAGCTGGGCTATTTCTTGCAGGTGATCCTGGTCGTTGGGTAGCCTGGCCGAGCAACTGCTTGGTGCAGTCAGACGAAGGAAGATGTCGTTGTCAAGAAAGCGGACTCCAACATTGTTTTGCGGTCTTACTCGATCAGCCAAGATATTCCAGCCCTTTGGCTTTTTGCTGAAGGGCTTTTTTATTTAAATAAGTTTTTTGAAAGAAGGATTTTAAAAAGATTTGTAGTATAATGGATATAAAAAGGTCTGAAATATTTACATTCTTCCTTTTTAAAATATAAATGTTGAAAATAAATTGTATTTATTGTACATAATAAGCTCCAGGCAAAGTATTTGTTAACTTCCAATTTAAACTTACAAATACTATCAATATTCCATCCATAGATCTTCTAGTAATCCTACTTAGAAAGTATCAAGTTCAATAAGAAAGATGAGTTAAATAGACAGAAGATGATTAATTTTATCCTTTTATATTATGTTCATAATTAATTGGAGGATTAAGTTATGAAAAGGAAATTATTTTTAGTAGTTTTATTTTTAGTATTAGCTATGTTTTTAGCAGGTTGTGGCACAAGTGGTATCGTTACTCCAGACCCTAATGTTATAGGTGGAGATGCCTATACTTGTGAAAATTTGCTTAGGGGATTATATATTGCACTCAGTAGTGGAAATTTTATCCAGGCACTCTCTTATTGTAAAGATGGCGGCCTTACTTTTGAGTATGTTAATAATTTATGGGGTTTAGCACAGGAATATCCAACCATTCCATATGCTACCTATCAAGTATATGATGTTTATGATTTTTCATATTTGCCGGGGGGTTATTTGGAACTCTATTATGATTACTCTTGGACGACTACTCTTTCAACAAGTTATTTATAAGGGAGGAGAATGGTTTTTGAAAAAATAAATGGTGAATGGAAAATGTCCTGATTTAGTTATAAAAAAAGAATTTTTATGACATATTAAAGATTACGTGTTATATAGCATAAGATCGTATACCCGGTTTAAGGGTTAATTGACTAAAAAATATTAAATATTTAAAGGGGTGGAAGATCATGAAAATAAAAAATATATCTCTTATTTTTACTCTGGTATGTTTTTTACTATTATTTTCTCTTCCTGGATATTGTTTATTTGGAAGCAGTAAAAATATAGAAACCTATGATAATCCAGATATTGACTATAGCTCAAATAGATATTTTACCTTTTTTGTGGATAAACTCTCTATGGATTATTTACAGAATAAAAGCTTTCATTCATTAATCATTGAATTGCTTGAAGAAAAAAATTATATTTACGTTGAAGATATTAAAGATGCTAATTTTGTAGTTATTATTTATTCTAGTAATGAATACGAAAAATCTTTAGTAAACGTTCCTTTTTATAATCCTGGCACAACAACAAACGCTTCTGGTTGGATAGGTGGTACCTATGTTCATGGCTCTGCTTATACTTCAGGGAACTGGGGAATAAGAACTGCTATTAAAGGAAGGTATTATCCGTTTATAGGAATAATTTGCATAGGAAACTTACAGAATGAACCAGAATTCATCTGGCAGGGTAATGGGATTAAGTCTACTCGTAAATCAAACTTAGAAAAATATGGTAAAGAATTAATTGAAGAAATACTTGCTAAGTTTCCAGAAATATCGGAGAAAATAGAAGAGGAATTACCACCAATAGAAATCAAAGAAAATGAAAAAATTAAGATGCTTTTAGAACAGCTTAAAAAATAACTGATTATGTAACAGGGAACGATTATATTAGCTTAATATTTCGGTAACTTTTTCTGACTTTTCGTAAGAGGGGTTTATAATCAATAATAGTATCAAGCATTAATTATTTCTTCTAACTCTTGATACACTTTTTCAGTTTCCTCAGTCATGCAAAAAGTTCGAAAATCGTCCTGTCTGGTTTTTTTAATAAGTAGGTAAACTTTTTAAAGTCCTTTAGTATTTTTGCTACATTACTTTTTTACTAAAGAAGGATTTTTTAAAGTTATGCAGAATTATTAATATAGATATTATAAAAGAAATTTATTGTAGTATACAAAAAAAATTATTAAATTTTATAAGAGAAGTATAGTTTTTTATTGATATAAATTAAGAATATTATATTGAGGAGGGAGATATTATGAAAAATAAACAAATAATTATTTCGTCAATTCTTATTTTTATTATTTTTTTGTTATTATTTTCATTTGTTTCTGCTAAACAAGTATGGGTTAACTCGTATACTCGCAAAGATGGAACTGTTGTAGAAGGATATTGGAGAAACAGTCCTGATAGTCAACCTAACCCCACACCGCAACATGATTATACAAAAACAAATAAATCAGCGGGAACATTTAAAATAATAAATATCAAGGAAAACATTACTGGGAACATATATACTGCTTTGTTAACAATTTCAGAAAAAGAAGATAACATTGTTTCTTCAAAGGAATACTTTTTAAAATATTTTTTTATTAAAAATGTAGGGTTTTCTTCGGTTGATGATGTTATGACAGCTGTAGCTATAAATAATATTGGAAAAGTTCCTAATGCTCCTCCATTTACTATTGGTTCTTCCATAGAAAATGTAATTAGGGTTATGGGTACACCTGAATCGATTAATACATCCTTTAAATCCTATAAATATCGAAATTCTACTATTTATTTTGATGATGATTGGAAAGTCCAATCTTGGGATAATCGATATGGTAATTTAAAAGTAAGTTTAGAAAATGAAAACGATGATATATTAGATATCGGTGAATATTTAATCGATGCAATTTTTAAAATAACCAATGATAATCTAAGTGAAATATCTAAAGTTTTAACTACCGATAAAGATGCTGAGAACATTATTAAAGAATTCCAGGAGTATTTAAAAAATCAGTAAACTAAATATAATTTATATCAAACAGGAAAAAGATGATATTTTAGAAGTAATAAATGTTGATTTTAAATATAATGATAAAGAATATTTTAAAAATATAATCAAAGAATTTGCTCTTTTCAAGTATTAGAAGCCTAATAAGAATAAATTTCAAGGTCACTCATAAGAAAATAGAGGTGATAAAAATGGCAAAATTATGTAAGAATTGTGGTAAAAAGCTTTCTTTTTTTACCAGTGAAACACTTTGTAGAGAATGTAAGATATCATATGAAAAGTTATATAAGGAACGTAAGCGAGTTTATGAATCTGAACTCTCTAAATTTGAAAATGAAATATTAGCAATTAAGAAAATTACTGAACAACAATTGGAATTTCTTAGAAAGCAGGATAAACAGTCGGTAATTGAGTTTTATTCTAGATTATACGACCAATTTGAAGCTGATAAGGAGCTTGAAGAGCAAGAAATAGAAACCTTACAGAAAATTCAGAATGTATTGAGTCTAACAAATGAAGATATTAAATATGACGAGCGCATTAAACCCTACATTTATGTAAATGCAATCAAGAAAGAGGGGAAATTGCCTTCGATAAACTTGCATGAAGAAGGTCTTGAGAATATAATTTTAAAAAAGGATGAAATTGTGCATTGTGGAGATGGTGCAATCCTTAAGGAAATAAAAGCAGTTAATTTGGGTTACAGTGGTGGGTCACACGGTATCAGTTTTCCAATCGTAAAAGGAATTCGTTATAGAATAGGAGCACATAGGGGGCACATTGTAAAAGAAGATAAACTTATAGAATCCTCACGAGGAGCTTTACTTCTTACCAATCATAGACTTTTTTTACATCCTATCCCTGGATGTAAACCTATAAGTATTCCTTTAAACAAGATTTTATCTTATCAATGCTTTAATAATGGAATAGAGTTATATAAAGAGGGCAGAGAAAAAGGTTATTTTTTTTCTCTAATTAGTAGTGGTTCAGTCGAAATATTTGGAATATGTCTTGGTCACTTATTAGGTAGATGATATTATATTATATTTTTTAAACAAAAAAAACTTATAAGGTATATAAAAGAATTTTAAATAATTATGGAAACATATAAATTATTTACAAAAAACCCAAAAGAAGGGATAGAGGGAATTATTCTCCACAAAGCTATCCCTTTTGCTTTAGAAGAAATCTCTAATGATTTAAGTATAAATAACTCATACATTAAACAACAGCAAGAACTATTTCAATTACTTCCATTATTAGCTTCTAGGGGATTACAAATAATGAGGAGCAGAGGGCAAGAGTACAAACAAATCTACGAATTATTTTTTGGTTGTATTTTGACATCTTTTTGGAATGGAATAGAGCCAGATTTTGAACACTATTTATTTTATCCGGAAGACGAGAGCTATGATTTTTTAATAATAAAATACGCGAGAGGAAGAAAACCAGATTTTAAACCATTACCCAATAAAGATATATATAAAAATGCAGATAAATTTAAAGTAGAACTTACAGAACTTACTAAACTGGAAGATTTAGAAAATATCATCACTAATAAATCCAAATATAAAGAAAGAATTCTGCTAATCAGTATTGCATTTAATGGTCAGATTAATTTTCAAGAAATATTTAACAAAGCAATAGAAGCTAATAAGAGTGCTTTTGAAACTATTTGGCTAATGGGACAAGTAAGTCATCCTAAAGATAAAAGTAGATTCTATTACTTTATAGCTGAGTTAGTTAAACATAAAGAAATATTTCCTCTATTTGAATTATTAATAGATTGGACCAAAATTAAAAATGAAGTAGAAAAAGCATTTTCAAAATAAATAATTGTATAATGTTACTGTTTTGCTAGCTTTGTAATTTGATAATTTTTTTGGAGATATTTATAATAAATAATAATATTAAACATTAATTACTTCTTCCAACTTTTGACATATCTTTTCATTCTCTCCACTCATACAAAAGTTGCGAAACTCGTCCTATCTAGGGAGCCAAGATATTACAAGCCCTTTGACCTTCTGATGAAGAGCTTTTTTATTTTAGATTATAAGTAAGAATTAGGGATATAATTAATTATTAAATAATGATTAATAAAGTTTCTAAACATTTATTTTTAGAATATTTTGCGATTTCTTCTTTTTCTAAAACAACTTATCACTCTTTTTTTATATACTTATACTTAAAATAACCGGTTGTGCCTACTTCTATAATATATGGTTAGAATAAGAGTAGGGATACTTATAGATAAATAAAGGCTAATAATCAATTAAATTGGATTTATAAGACTATCCGGAATACTAATTAACTCCTTTAGTTTATAGGTGTTTCGTAATTCTTATATAATTTCACCCCAACAAAAAGTGTCCAAACGTTTCCAATAGTGGTAGCCAGATAATAACGTTAGTGTAAACTTTAGTGGGGTAGTTAGAAGAAAAAATAACGTTAGTGTAAACTTTAGTGGGGTAGTTAGAAGAAAAAATATTTATATTTAATAATACTTTCTTTATGTTAGTAATAAGACAAAATAACAAGAGAAGGGTTGTAAAAATATAAAAAAAAGGTGTAGACTTACCTAAATAAACAAAAAACCTTTTAAAAAAAGGAGGTAAGCTACACCCATGGATACTGATACTATAACAATAACTTTCCCCGAGGTCAAGGTTAAAATACCTATAAAGGGTCTAACCTTTGATATCTTAGAAAATATGCTCTTTGAAATATTACAGAATATAGCTTGCAAAGTATTTGAAAAAGCCATTACTGATATAGATAGCTACCTGCGTAGTAAGAGAGAAAGAGGGAAACTTAAGAATACCGGTAAAAGGAAAAAATACTTTCTCACCCGTTTCGGTGATCTCCTCTATTCCCGTACCCGTTACCAGGACAGACAAGGTAAAAGCCATTATCTCTTAGATGAGGCCTTAAGTATAATTAAAAACCAACGCCTCAGTCTATCTCGAGCCAGGATAGAAAATTTTCTTTCCAGTCTTTCTTCTTACCGAGAGGTAGTAACCCAGGCCAGACTCTTACTGGGTAACTTCCGCTCTCATGAGGCTATAAGACAATCGGTAATAAAAGAAGGCAACCTGATCATCGAAAACCAGGAGAAGAAGTTAAGACAGATAGAGAACTTAGATTATCCGGATAAAGAGGCCCCTGATATTGCCTACCTAGAAGCAGATGCTACCTATATTAGCTTACAGCATAGGGGTAAGAAGGAAAAAGAAAAGCTGGAAGTAAAACTAGGTGTAGGCTATAGTGGCAAAGAAGCCCGCTATAAAACAGGTAAATCCAAAAGACTAAAGGAGAAATTTACCTTTATCGGTATAGGGAAAGACTTTATGAGAAACTTAACTCTTTTAGCCGAAGAAAGACTCTCCCTCTCTAAAGTAAAAAAGATTATCTTCGGCGGAGATGGAGATTCCTGGATCACCTCGGGGATCAAAGATTACTTTTCTTTAGCCACTTATATTCTCGACCTCTACCACCTTTATAAGAAATTTAAAGAAGGTCTGGGGAGAAGGAAAAAGGAACAGAAGGTAATAAAAGACTTGCTGTTATCTAATCAGATAGATCAGGGTTTAGCTATAATAGATCAGCTAATTAGAAATCCCTATGACCAAAAGGAGAAAGATAATCTGACCAAACTCTATACTTACATCTCTCGTAACCGCTTAGGGATTACTAATCAGGTCAAACTAAAAGATAAAGAGATAGAAAGGGCTGGAGCGATAGAATCAAACGTAAATAAAGCAATAGCTGCTCGCTTTAAGAAGAGAGGAATGAGCTGGAGTAAACCGGGAGCCCTGGCTCTCTTAAAGATAAAAGAGACTATCTTAAATAACCAATGGGACGACTGGTGGGAAACAGAAAGAGAGAGAAATATTAAGATAACTGAATTCAAACCACCTCTGCCTGCCTCTTATTTTAACCAAGAGACAGAGACTTCTCCTCTTATCGAGGTAAGTTTACCGGCCTTAAGAGGACCAGATCAGGGTAAACCCTGGGTGGGTGTTTTACGAGAACTATCCAGAGTAGGATATTTTAATTAATCAATCAAAAAACTAAAGAAAGTTGATACCAATGAATTATCATGACCTAAATAAAATAAGGACAATTGTGCTTATTTATCCAAATAATAAGCTATAATAGAACCACCTGTCTGCGTGCAGGCACTCACAGGCAGGCACGCACAGGCAGAGGGGTAAGTCTACCCAAAACCAGAAGAATTTTTTTCACCAAAGAAAACTACCCCCAAAGTATTGACACAGACATAATAACTAGCCCTTTGACAAGTAAGCTGAAGGACTTTTTTATTTTTTTAAATTATTTTTCAGAAAAAGAAGGATTTTTGAAGTATTTCGTCGAAGTATAATAGAGTGAAAATATTAAATAGGATGTTTTTAATGAATTTTTTTAAGTTCAATTTAAACATTACTAGAAGAAGATTTAAAATATTCTGTCTATTTCTCTTGCTTTTGATCATTTTTCTCTTTCTTTATATTTATTCCTACTCCCAGGAAAGATCTTCAGCTGAAATCATCATCTCTGAGGGAACCCTAACTGATGAACGATTCTTTGGCGAATACACTTACCGCCATTATACCGGTCCCCCCTATAGAGAGGATGTCTTTCAGATCTATAAAGGAGATGAATTAGTCTACCAATCGGATACTGGCTATGCCTACTGGTTGGGTGAAGAGGAGGGACTATTCCATCCGGGGGATGATATCACCGGTGATGGTATTCCTAACCTGGTCGTCATGGAAAGTAGTGGCGGTAATTCTTTATTTAATCAATCCTGCTACGTCTTTTCTTTGGGTGAGCAGTTCCGCCTGATCCAATGTTTACCCGAGGGAAAATTTGTTGATATCAACCAGGATGGCAAGCTGGATTGTATTGCTTACCAGATGGGCTTTACCTTCTGGCATGCCTGCCATGCTGATTCTCCTGCTCCCCAGCTTGTCTATGAATACGCTGGTCGTGATTACCTTTTGGCTCCCGCTCTGATGTATCAGCCTTTACCGGAAGAAGAAGAGATGAATCAGATCATCGAGGAAGTAAAAAGATATTGTGCCAAAGTAAAAAAAGAAAAATGGGGTGATGCTTCTTGTTGGCATAACCAAGAAGTATACCTTGATCCCTCGGTCTGGCGTTATATGCTGGATCTGATGTTTTCCGGTCATCCAGAGGAGGCTTATGATTTCTTAGATCAAGTTTGGCCGAAGGGGGAAGAAGGCAAACCTGATTTTATCTATGATTTTGAAAAGCAATTAAACGATACCCTCTGGCCTGCCCTGGCACTGATCTTTAACCGAATAGCTCAAATTAAAAAAGGGAATCCATCTGCTTCCCTGCAAGAAGAGATTCCCCAGGGAATCCTCTATATCTGGGCTTCTCCGAAAAATACTAAAGTCTATGTCAATAATGAATACCTGGGAGAAACTCCCTTATCTACCGGCCTTTTTGCCCCCGGTGAATACACTGTGCACTTATCCCACCCGGGCTGTTATGACTTCAAACAAATAACCGAGGTAGTTCCCCTGCATATTCAAGAGGTGGGTGCTTATCTGGAAAAAAAAGAAGGAGAGAGTACTATTTTGGTTATCTCTAAACCCGAGAAAGCCGAAGTCTTTCTGGATGATACCTATATTGGCTTAACGCCTTTAACCATAAAAAAGATTTTCCCGGGACAATATAGCCTGGCCTTCATGAAGACCGGGTATCACTTATATAAGAAGACCTTTACAGTTTATGCTGGAGAGGACCATGAGATTATAGCTGAATTGGAAGGAGATAAAACCGTTCAAATAGATGAAGTGATTTCAATGCCCCTGATTGATTTGATTTTAATTTTACTGATGTAAGTTTTATAATATTAGTATTTTAAGGAGGATTAAAATGAAACATAAAAGCATAATATTTGCTTCTCTTTTAATTTTACTATTAAACTTAATGTGCATATGCATTTTTAGCCAGGATGTCGGCTATATCCAGATAAAATGTGAACCCGGAGCTATGGTACTTTTAGATGATAATTTTGTAGGTAATACCTCTTCGGAATTAAAAGGTTTGATTCTTCAGGATGTCCCTGTCGGTTCTCACCAAATAAAAATAGTTAAAGAAGGATTTCAATCTCAGTCGGTAAGGGTAGATTTAAAAGCAAACGAAATTTATGTCTATGAGGTAAAAGAATTTATTCCCAAGGTGGATGTCAAGCAGGCAGGGGAAGCAGATACTGACATAATTAGACAGAAAGTCGGCTCTCTTTTAATTGAAACTATACCTGTTGATTGCATAATTGAAATTCCAAAGCTATATATTGATAAAGATAATCAGGGCAATAAAACCTTAAAGACCTGGCAGATTCCTAGTATTCCTGTAGGTAACTATAAAGTGAATTTCATTTCCCTGGGTAAAAAGGTGGAATACAGTTTCGAAATTGAAGAAGGAAGCAAGAAGCACTTATTAATTAATATCATAAAAAATGAAGTAAAAGAAATATTGCCACCACTAACTATTGGCGATAAGGGTCCAGCTGGTGGCTGGATTTTCTACGACAAAGGGAATTACTCTGATGGCTGGCAGTATCTGGAAGCCGCCCCGGCATCTACAGAATGGACGGAAAGAACATGGGGTAGCAATGGGACTTTTATTGGAGGAACAAAAGAAGAT
>Ga0172364_10001980_pt1 | contig 16127 bp, 17 predicted proteins | sample LakKivSesite10cm_FD_114545 | JGI IMG/M metagenome (GOLD analysis project Ga0172364, IMG submission 114545) | Sediment microbial communities from Lake Kivu, Rwanda - Sediment site 10cm | ecosystem: Environmental > Aquatic > Freshwater > Lake > Sediment | place: Rwanda: Western Province, Lake... | reverse complement strand
CTGCTGGTTATTTTTAATGTTTTGCTGTAAGATAAAAAAATATGGGATACAACAGCCAGAGGAGCAAAAATATTTTTGATAGTTTTCAAACTGCCTGGAAAGGTATATGGACGGTTCTTTTGAAAGAGCCCACCTTCAAATATATGCTGGCCGCCGCTTTATCGGTTGTTTTGGCAATGCTTTATTTTCCAACCAGCAGGACGGAAAAAGCGGTTCTTCTGGCGATGATTTTTTCGGTTCTTGCCTTAGAGCTGATTAACTCGGTGATGGAGCGATTTTTGGACTTTTTGCAGCCGGATCACGATCCAAGGGTTAGGGCGATAAAAGATTTGCTGGCGGCTTTTGTGCTTTTGGTTTCTTTGGGCGCGGCGTTAATCGGTATTCTCATTTTCTGGCCGTACATCAAGCCGATGGTCGGCTTCTAAAAAATATTGGCAGAAAATAAGGATGAAGAGGGGCGAGAGATGAAGAGAAACGGAAAAAACGGAAAAAATGTGAAAATTTGAGCCTGCCAGAATTTCAGCGATCGCTGAAATTCTGGCGGGCTCAAAAAGAATCAAGATACCAAATTATCGCTAAGGTTGACAAAACCTTATTTTTTTTATAAAATAGGGAATTACAACAAAATACGAGATTGTTTCTCGTTTTTTTATTTGTTATCAGTATAGAGATAATTATATGAAAATATTCACCAACGTCAGATTCGCGAAATCAGAGGGTATGGCCCGGACATTGTCCACCTTTATAGATTTTGTTGAGAAAGACAGGCAGACAAAAATCAACATTGTCGGTATGGCGGTGTCCGGCAAAAAGAAGCAAGCCAACCTTAAAGGAACTAAAAGATCCAAGTTTAGTTTGCTTTCGGTTGAAACGGATATCCCTTTAATAAACAAGGTGGTTAAGAAATCAGAGGACATAGGAGACGTTGCCAAGGCCTACGAGCATATCGTGGAGATATACGATAAAGCCATAAATCAGGAAAAGCCCGATCTGATTTTAATCAATGGAACCTATTATATGCCTTGGTGCCTGCTGGCGGCAAGCAAATCAAGAAAAATCCCCACCGTTATTCATTACCACGGCGTTCTGACCAAAGAGACGGAGCATTGGAAGGAAGGCCCGAGAAAAATTTTCAGGCAGATGGAGAATTGTTTTGACAGCGAAAGTTTCTTTTATTTGTTTCCTTCAAACCTCACTAAAGATGTTGTGGAAGAAGAAGTTTTTGGCCATAAAATTGCCAAATCTTCGGTTCTTCCGAATCCCGTTCCCCTTTATTTTTTCAGGGCCAGGCCCTCGGTCAAGAGTAAAAATGTGGGCATTGTAGCAAGATGGGGAAGAGTAAAGAATACGCGTTTTTTAAAGAGATTCGCCGTCTATAATCAAAAAAGCGATGATAAGTTGAATATAAATATTATTACTAATCTTAAGAAAAACAGTAAGCATAAAAAAGGTTTGAGCAATCTGGTGAGGTTTAGAAACCCTATGGATCGCAGAAAGCTCACTGGCTTTTACGAAAAGATGGGAGTGATGATAAGCCCCTCGCATTTTGAGACATACGGCAACGTTGCCAACGAGGCGATTGCCGCCGGGATCCCCGCCTTGATAAACCCCAATATGGGAGTTTCGGAGGTTTTCAGAAAGATCGGGTTGGCGGATTGGATTATAGATTTTAAATCGGCAAAGAACGTACACCAAAAGGTAAGAGAAACGATCGGCCGCAGAATTGACGGCAAAACAAGGGCGAAAATAAAAGAATTGTGTTCTCCCTCGATGGTATGCAGCAGAATGGTGAACATTTTAAGATCGGTTTAGCGGAGCATCTGGTTTAGCAAAGAAACAACGACCCGAGGTTAACCTCGGGTCGTTGTTTGGAGGTTTCCTGGGGCGGGCTCAAAAAGAATCAAGGCACGAAACCGTTATATGGCGTTTGCATAGCGTTGACAAAAAGCTTGCAAAAAAAACCGATAAATAAACAAACAATCCGAAAAGAAATAAGTTGACAAAAAAAACGAAAAAAGACAGAATATTCCTATATCGGCACCTTAAAAATTAGCCGAAAAGAAAGGAAAGGAAGATGATGGAAGCGGCTGAACTTTTGAGCGAAGGAAAAACGAAAAAGATTTTCGCGGTTAATGACGCACCGGTCGATGTCATCGCTGAATCAAAAGACGATATTACTGCCGGCGACGGCAAGAAGCACGATGTGATTCCTATGAAGGCCCAGTGGGCAACCACGACCACCTGCAATGTTTTCCGTTTGCTGCAGCAATGCAGAGCGCCCGTGGCTTTCAAAGAGCAGATTGACGCCACCAGCTTTTTGGCGCCAAGATGCAGAATGATTCCTCTGGAAGTGGTGGTAAGAAGGGAAGCGCACGGTTCATTTTTGCAGCGCAACCCCAATTCCCGGAAGGGCACGACCTTCCCGAGGTTGATGGTTGAATTTTTCCTCAAAACATCGGGGCGTCACTGGCAGGGCCGCGAGCAGTTGTATGATCTTGCCTGCGATGATCCTTTGGTGATTATTGAGCCCAGGACTGCGAAAACGGTTTTTTTCTTTGACCCCCATAAACCCCTTCAGGATCCGTTTTTGGAGCTTCCCCTGAATGAAGTTTTCGATTTTAAGAACGTTGAGCAGGTGTTTATGCACTTGAGCGGAGCCGCCCGCTACGCTTTCTTGGTTCTGGAAAAGTCCTGGCAGATTTTGGACAGACGGCTGGTGGATTTCAAGATTGAGTTCGGCGTGCCTTTCGGCACCTCGCTGGACGAGAATGGATCTCTGCCCGTGGGGCAGATTCTCATCGCGGATGTGATTGACAACGATTCTTGGCGGGTTTTGCAGGACGGCGCATACATAGACAAACAGATCTATCGGGACGGCAAGGATATCTCGGTAGTTGCCGAAAACTATCGCCTCGTTGCCGAACTCACAGGGAATTTTTCCCTTCCCAAGCAGGCGCTTGTCCTTTGGCGCGGGTCGGAAAAAGACGATTTTTCTCCTTTCCACAGTGCAATAATCAAAATCACCAGAGACAATTTCCCTCTGGCAGAAGGCGAAAAACACCCTGTCGTTTTCAGGGATATTACCGTTTCTGGCCACAAGCAGCCTATTTCTGCGATGAACCAGTTGTATGGTCATCTCCTTTCCTATCCTGACTCGGTGATCATCGCTTATGTCGGCAGGAGCAATGCGCTGGGCCCTATGCTTTCGGCGAACTGCATGGCTCCTGTGATCAGCGTTCCGGCTAGCTGGAAGGATTTTCCGGATGATGTCTGGTCTTCCCTGAGAACGCCCAGCGATGTTCCGACGGCCACGATTTTGGACCCCGGAAACGCCGTATTGGCTGCGCTTCAGATCTTGGCCATCCGCAACCCCGCGGTCTATGCCTGCCTGAAGATGAGGCAGGAAGAAAGGCTGATAAACGTTTTGGAGGTTTGTCTGTCTTAGTTAAAAGCAAAACCCCGTTTTCTAACGGGGCTTTTTTTTTATTCCACTCTTCTGACGTATTCTCCGGTTTCGGTATTTACCTCTATCGTGTCTCCCTGCTCAATGAATAAGGGAGCGTTGATCTGAGTTTTGGTTTCCAATACGACTATTTTGTTTCCTCCCTGGGCCCGGTCGCCTTTTACGCCAGGCGGCGCTTCAGCAACCTTTAGATGAACCTTTATGGGCAGAGATATATTCACGATTTTTTCCTCAAAAACGATTGCCTGAACAATCTGATTGGGCTTCAAAAATTTTGAGGCGTTTCCGATTTGCTCTTGAGATAAATCAAAGCGTTTTGATGGATTTGAGGCATCGCAGAAAAAATATTTGTCTCGGTGGCCGTAGATGAATTTGGCGTCAAATTTCTCCAGCTCTGCTTCCTCAAAAACGTCTCCTTGATGGAAATTCTTTTCAAAAACATTGCCCGAAATCAGGTTTTTAATTCTTGCCTGAATCACGACCCTGCGTTGGGCTTTTTTTAGGGGCATTGATTCCAGGATTTCGTAGGGATCTTTATCAATGATGATTCTCGCGCCTTTTTTTAATTGAGTGTGGTCGATCATAGAGGATAAAATCCAAATGTCAAAATCTAAATTTCAAATCAATGGCTAAAATCCAAATGACAAAAATTACTTTTCGAATTTTGAGCTTTGGATTTGCTCCGACTTTGTCGAGAGTCCTCGATAAAAATCGGGAATTTGGCATTTGAGCTTTGAGCTTTCTATTTTTATTCCAATGCTGATCCGATTATTTCCTTATGGCCTCTTAAAAAATCTTTGCCGGAAACGGGCTTTTTGCCCTCAAGCTGTAATTTTTGCAAAATTAGGCAATTTTGTCCAGCCCTGACAACAAGTTTTTCGTTTTCGGCGAGGAAGACCTCTCCGATCCGCTTGTCGTCTCCGGCGCTTAAAACCTCTGCTTCCAAAATCTTTAAAATCTTTGATTTTAAATTCGGTATTTTTGTGTGCGTTCCGGGCCAATCTGAAAACGCTCTTATTTGTCTTTCAATTTCCTCAGCGGATTTTTTCCAGTCAATCTTTCCATCCTCTTTTTTTAAGATTTTTGTATAGATTGCTTTTGACTCGTCTTGGACTTCGGGCTTGATTTTGTCTTTAATCCAGCCGGGGATTGTTTCTATCAGCAAATCCGCAGCCATTTCCGCTAATTTATCGTGCAGTTGCTTGTAGGTTATTTTGGGATTTTTGATTTTGGATTTGTCCCGATTGTGATCGAGGATCCTCGACTTGTCGGGATTTGGGACTTGGGGCTTGGAATTTGGGATTTCCAATTCTCGCTTTGCGAGAATTGGTCCGTGGTCCATTTTTTCGTCCATCAAAATTATGCTCACTCCGGTTTTTTCATCTCCGTTTGCTATTGCCGTCTGAATGGGCGAGGCGCCTCTGTATCTTGGCAGGAGCGAGGGGTGAACGTTCAAACATCCTTTTCTTGGGATATCTAAAACCGACTTCGGAATTATCTGGCCGTAAGAAGCCACTAAAATTAATTCTGGATTTAAATTTTCAATTTCCAGTTTGCAATTTTCAATTTTTTGGGGCTGCAGGACCGCAATTTTATGTTTCTCGGCGGCCGTCTTGACCGGCGGGGGAGTTAAAACCTGGTGTCTGCCAACTGGTTTGTCGGGCGCGGTGATAACCAAAAAAGGCCTGTATGAACTTTTTGCAAGTTTTTCCAAAATTATCGCCCCAAACTCCGACGTTCCGATAAAAATAATTTTTAAATCTTTTGGGGATTGAAGCATAAAAAATAATCGCGGGGGTGTTGTACCAAATTCCTACGATCGTAGGAATTTGGTACAACAACGAAATTAAGAATCATTTGGTTGTTTTCCATTCAATTTTCTCCTCTTTATCCGCGAACTCCAGCCAGTCGCCTTCGGGAGTAACAACATACCATTTTTTCTTGGTTTCCGACCAGACCATCGGGTTTCCTCTGTAGAAGGGCTTCTTTACGATTTCTTTCGGTTTTAACCTGTCCAGCTCCAGCCATTTTTTAAAAACCGTTTCAATGGCATAGTCCAAATTTCTGGAGTTTGCCCAGCCAGCCACTTTCTCAATGGCCTGTTTGGCTTTTTCAACGGAGCCGGACAGGTCCAAGAGCTGTTTTGCGGGCTTGGTAAATCTGGAATAAACTATTTTTCTTTTCTTCGCGTCTTGTTTAAGCTGGCCGAGCGACAGCCCCTTGGTTTTGAAGTAAAAAGTGACTATCTGGCGGATGGCTGTTTCTTTTGTAAGTTCGTCGCAATATTTTATTTTCCCTTTTTTAAGGTATTCCTCCATTTTTCTCGCCATACTTTTGCCGATCGCCGGTATTTCCTCCAATCCCTTCAGTCCTTTCTCTTTATATATTTTGGCAATGTCGGTCTGAAGATTTTCCAGGGCCCGTCCGGCTTTCCGGTAGGCGGCTGGCTTAAAAGGCGTGCCTTTCAGATCCAGAAGGCCGGCTATCTCATAGAAGATTTTGGAAAGTTTTTTGTTTTGGTCTTCGGGCATTTTGGCGCGGCGTTTACTGGTATTTTTCCACAGTAAAGCGGTAGATTAAAATCTTTTCTTTTTCCGGATCTATGGCGCCCTTTTGGCAGGCGATTGATATTTGCCGCTCAATCGTGTCAACGCCTTCCAGGTCGGGCAATAAAAGTCCTGATTTCTGGGGCGATTTTCCTTTAAAAAACGCATCTCCGGTTCCGGAATCCGGCGCCGTTTTTATTATTATGCCATACTTCTTGGGGTCAAGGGATGAGATATCTTCCACTAATTCCGGGGCGCTGAGCAGGCAGACGGTGTAAGAAAGATAGGGGAGCTCTTCTCCCGAGATTGGATCAAACCGATAGTCCTCGGCTGCCGCTGCAATGGCATTCTGGATGATTTCTTCGGCGAGATTTCCTTTTGTCGGCAGGTATGTTCCTATGCATCCCCGCAGTTCTTCCTGTTTTTTAATGGTGACGAAAACGCCGGCTTGCTTTTTGAGCAGTTCGTTGGGCGTTTCTCTGGGCGGAGCGATTATTTCTTGTTTCAGGACGTAGCTCTCCACCGCGGATTTTGCCAGAAAGATATAATAATTCGTCGGGGCTAACATTTTTAAATCTTGAAACCTGCGACCAGATACCCTACTCCGAATGGTCCTTCGTATGATAATATCTCTGGCTGCCATTTTATTTTTGCCGCTTCCATTATTCCCAGGACGAAGCAAAAAGAACGCAGTCCGCACTCGCCGGCGTCGGGGTACATTTCGTCCAGCCGCAAAAGATTCTTTATTTTTTTATTTTTAAGATATTCAATAAGCTTGGCGTCAAACTTGGACCCGTCCGGATGAAAATTATAGGGGCCGTTTTCCTTCAAACAATGCGACATATCTCCGCTGGCTATCAGGGCGGTTTTTCTCTGTTTTATTTTCTGATGAAACCTTTTCCCTTCCTCAAAATATAATTCGGGCGGCTCAAAACCCGTAAGATAATATCTTATTTCGCCCTTGAACCCTTTTGTCAGAAGCCGCAATGGCACGTTAAAACCCCAATCGGAGTGAGGAGAGGAAATTATAATGGAATCCGGATCCGCTTCCTTAAAACGTTTAGCCAAAACAGCCAGGGCGTCCAGCGTTTTTTTAACTTTTTCTCTGTCCTTTTTCGGGCTTACCTCGGGAAGCAGGAGCGGCGGGTGGGGAGAGAAGCAAGAAAATACGATCATATTTGGTGTTTAATTTAAAAGCTAAGATATAATATTAAGATCTTCTCCGCACCTTGCGCATTTGCCGTTTTTGTCGTATCTCTGCGCGTCGTATCCTGTCCTTTCAATCATTTTTTCTTTGCACTTCGGGCAGTAGGTGTTTTCTGCCGGCAGTCCGGGAACGTTTCCGGTATAGACGTATTTTAAACCGGCCTCTTTGCCTATTTTATGGGCTTTTTCCAGGGTTTCTATCGGAGTGTCGGCTAAATCCTGAAGCTTCCAGGAAATTGCCCCGCAAAATCGGGTTATATGCCAAGGAGTTTCGGGCCCCAGCTGGCCGGCTATGAACTCTGCGATTTTTCTAAGAGTTTTCTCGTCGTCGTTCAGCGTGGGTATAATCAAGGTTGTAATCTCCAGCCAAACCTTGTTTTTTTTCATCAGTTTCAGATTTTTCAGAATTGGCTGGAGGCGCCCGCCGCAGTATTTTTTGTAAAAATCTTCTGTGAATCCTTTCAAATCAACATTGGCGGCGTCCAAATAAGGAGAAACCAATTCCAGTGTTTCTTTTGACAAAAAACCATTGGTTACCCAGGCGTTCTTTAGCCCTTTCTTTTTCGCCAGCTTCATTATATCTAAAGCATATTCTAAAAATACGGTCGGTTCAGTGTAGGTATAAGAGATTGAAAGAAGATTATTCTTCAAAGCCATTTTCACGATTTCAGTCGGAGAGGTTCGATCTCCGGCGATCTTTTGGGAAATTTTAGGCATCTGGGAAATTTGCCAGTTTTGACAATTGGCGCAGGAAAAATTGCAGCCGGCCGTTGCAACGGACAACGACCGGGATGCCGGAAGGAAATGGAAAAACGGCTTTTTTTCAATCGGGTCAATATTGACGGCGCAGGGCAGGCCGTAAACCAAAGAGAGGATTTTGCCCTTTTCGTTTATCCTCACCCCGCATTTCCCCTTTTCTTTGTCTGCCAAAACGCAATAATGGCTGCAGGTTTGGCACCGGACTTTATTGCTCCCAAGTTTTTTGTATAGATAGGTCTCTTTCATCTATTTCTATTCTATCACTATTTTGACTTTTCAAAAAAGCCCGCATCGTTTAAGATCCGGGCATTAGGGCCTGTGCCCTTTTGTGGCTAAAATCAATCTTGCCAGCGCTTCCTGTCCTTTTTCGGTAAAGAGCTGCAGGTAGAGCTGCATCAGTATGTGGGGGAGATTGGTCAGAAGCGCTTTTCTGGGGAATTTGGCTGGTTTTTCCAGCTCAAGAATCACTATCGCCTGATCGGGAGGGACAATGATTTTTCTTCTGGCGGGTATTGGAAGCAGGGCCCTGGGTTGGCAGACAACAACATCAAGCTTGCCGTCGGGCATTACTTTGCACACAACGCCCAAGCTTTTTTCTCCAGCCAGTCCGCCCGGCTTCGGAACCGCCACCAGGGTATTGACTCTGACATTGGGCAGAGCCGAGGCGCCTTCTTTTTGAGAAGACAGCAGGCAGAACAATTTGATAACCACCCCGTCAACGTTTCTTCTCAAAGCCGCGAGCGGTTCTTTTTCGTCTCCGTCAGTCGCGACAACCGGCACCAGCTGTTCGGAAGCTATATTGATTTCCCGAGGGTAAAAACCTTCAACTCCTTCCAAAGGCACCTTTTCTATAAATACCAGATAATCGTTTTTTGGCAGGACTTGTTTGACCAGGCCCCAGCAGTTCTTCGGCGGCCGGCCTTTCTGCTCAAGAATAATCACCAGCATATTCTCCTGGATTTTCATCCTTTTCTCCTTTTTTTAAAGGTGCGTTGGCAAACTCCCTCTCTTTTTTGATATTACAGCATCAGTCGGAAATTTCAAGTTCTTTGGCGCTTTTTGATTCGTTGTTTTAAAACGCGATTCAGAATTGTTAAAATCGTTTATTGTGATAAAATGGTTTTATGCGGAGAAGAATTTTTATAGCCATCAATTTGCCCCGGGATATTAGGGAAAATTTCGCCTCCTATCAGGAAAAATGGCCGGAATTTCCAGCCAAATGGACGAGAAAAGAAAATCTTCACATAACGCTGTTTTTCGCCGGCCATATCAGCGACGAAGAACTTTTTGAAATATCCAAAATAGCGAAACAGGTCGCGGGCAGACACAGACCCTTTCCGATAAACCTTGATAAGATTTGCTACGGCCCGCCGGGAAAAATGCCGCCCCGGATGATCTGGGCTCTGGGAGAAAAATCAGAGGACTTTTCAGAGCTGAGAAAAGACCTTGAAGAATCTTTGGTTTCTTGCTCTCGGATTTCTGTTTCAACGGAGGAAAAAAATTCTTGTCCCCATATTACTTTGGCGAGAATCAGAAAATGGGAGTGGCAGAGAGTGGAGCCCGAAGAAATGCCCCAAATAGAACAAGCCCTGGGCCTTAATTTTCCGGCCGAATCCATTGAAATAATGGAAAGCGAATTAAAAAGAGGCGGAGCCAAATACACGGCGCTGGAAAGCCACAATCTCGGAGGGTAATAATAATCAAAATGTCTGGAAAAGTTCACCTCATTGGCATTGGCGGCATTGGCGTTTCAGCCATTGCCCAGTATTATTTGGAAAATGGCGCCGAGGTTTCGGGGTCTGATTTGGTTTCTTCGGAAATAACGGATCTTTTGGAAAAAAAAGGAGCCAAGCTTTCTCTGGGCAGCCATAAATCGGGAAACCTGATTGACGGCGCGGATTTGGTGATTTACAGCCCGGCGGTAAAAGAAGATAACCCGGAGTTCAAAAAAGCCAAAGAATCGGGCTTAAAGCTTTTATCTTATCCGGAGGCGCTGGGCGAACTTACAAAAAAGTATTTTACAATAGCGGTTTCAGGGGCCCATGGCAAGAGCACCACAACTTCTATGATCGCGAAAATTATGATTGAGGCCGGTTTGGACCCGACGGTAATCGTCGGCACCAAATTAAAGGAGTTCGGTGGCTCAAACTTCAGGCCGGGAAAAAGCAGGTATCTGCTGATTGAAGCGGACGAGTGGAGCGCTTCTTTTTTGAATTATTGGCCCAAGATCATTGTTTTGACCAACATTGAAAGAGAGCATCTGGATTATTATAAGAATCTGCCAAACATTTTAAAGACGTTCAAAGAATATGTGGGGCATTTGCCTGAGGACGGGGCGCTGGTGGCGAACGAAGACGATGAGAATATAAATAAAATTTTCAATTTTTCCGCCCGAGGCGGATCCGCCTTAGGCGGACAAATTCCAATTTCCAATCAATTTTCAATTTTAAAATTTTCAAAAAAACAACGCGAGGCAAAAGATATTAAAAAAATATTAAAAGTGCCGGGGGAGCATAATGTTTCCAACGCCTTAGCCGCCCTGTCTGTTGCCCGTCTTTTGGAAGTTTCGGATAGAACAAGCTTTAAAGCGCTCTCGGAATATAAAGGGGTATGGCGGCGGTTTGAGGTGTTTCCCGCGGCTTTAAAAGGAAAACGCATAACAGTTGTTTCCGATTATGGGCATCATCCCACGGAGATAGGGGTGACCCTGAAAGCGGCTCGGGAAAAATTTCCTGAAAAAGAAATCTGGTGCGTGTTCCAGCCCCACCAGTACCAGAGAACTTTTTATTTGTTTGATGATTTTGTTAAGGTTTTCAAAGAGGCGGCTGACGGCAAGCTGGCCGATAAAATAATTATCACCGATGTTTACGATGTGGCGGGCAGAGAAGACGAAAAAATAAAAAAGAAGGTGAACTCCGAAAAACTTGTTGAAAAAATAGGAAAACCAGAGGTTGCCTATCTGCCGAGGGAAAAGATCAAGCCCTGTTTGTCCAAAAATATAAAGAGCGGGGAAGTCGTGATAATTATGGGGGCGGGGGATATTTATGAGCTGACGAAAGAATTGCTGAAGCAAAAAAAATAACGCGGCATATTTATGTCGCGTTTTTGCGGGTCTGTGATTTCCCGACGCTTACCGGGATTTCGGTTTCTCTTTTTCGTCTTATCCTGATTCTTCTTTTTTCCGCTTCTTTTCTCAGAATTCTAAATCTGAATTTATAGCGCGTGTAGCAGCGGGCCGTCGCAAGGGCGCAGAGTCCGGAAACCAAAATCAGAAACACAAGGCAGGTTTGGGAAAAATTATCGGATGCGGTTTTTGCCGCAAAAATCCAGAGAAAAGATGCAGTCAGGAATAATCCCAAAAAAAGAATAGCCAAAACCAGAAGAAGAAGCTCGCGCTTTCTCTTTGCGGTCATCTTTTTGTCTCCCTTGCCAAAGAACTGAATTCTTTTTATAGGATTTAGGGGAAAAAGTCAAAAAAAACAGCCCCGTTAGAGAAATTACTAACGGGGCTTTGCCCATTCCTCCTGCCCTACCGCCTATTCCTCGCTTAGGGGCAGGCCGCTCGGCCGCGTCCTGCCCAGTCCATCGCAGAATCCGCACTGGCCTTCTCCTTGTCGGCCAGTGTCGGGTTCCTCGCGGCAATCTTCTATGCCGCGAGAGGCGCTGCAGACGGGGCAGTAGCATTCGCCCCTCCCCCCGCAGTGCCTGCAGGGCACTGTTGGCCCGGAAATTATTTCCCGGCCAACTCTCCCAAGGATGTCGCCGGCCATCTCGGCGCCATCCAGCAATTGAACTTCCGTGCCCGTCATCGTTTTCGTCACCATCATTCGCTCCTTCTAGGTGGCAAGGGACAAAAAAGAAAAAAGAACCAATTTCACTATCCCCATTATATCATATTATATAATATTGTCAACCCTTGTGTAATGGCGCATATCTTGCTGTACAAAAAATCCACGATCGTGGATTTTTTGCACATGATGAAATTATTACTTTTTCGGGGGTTTTGGGGACTTTGGAGTTTTGTATCTTGGATTGTTTTGAATCCTGACGTCATCTACTTGGCTTTTTTGTATAATGCATTATAATACAGAATAATACAGAGACGTTGTTTTCTTAATAATTTTGCCAATTATGAAAAGAATCTTCAACAGCCAAACGCCAAAAAACACGGGAAAAGAAGTTAAGGTTTGCGGTTGGGCCCAAACGCTAAGGTCTCACGGGAAAATTCTTTTTATTGATTTAAGAGATATGACCGGCCTTTTGCAGATGGTATTTATCCCTCAGCAGGAGTCGGCTTATAAAATTGCCAAGACAATCAGGCCAGAATGGGTGATCGAGGTCTCGGGCCAGATCGTTGAGCGGCCGATAAAAATGGCAAACCCTAAGGTGGAAACCGGCAGGGTGGAATTGGCGGCAAAGGAAATCAAGATTCTGTCAGAGGCGAAAACTCTGCCTTTTGGCATTGAAGGAAACGGATACGAGATAAGCGAAGGAAAAAGAATGCAGTATCGCTATTTGGATCTCAGGAGGCAAAGAATGAAAAAAAATCTGGAAACGAGGCACAAGACCTGCCAATTTATAAGAGAGTGGCTCCAGAAAGAAGGTTTTGTTGAGGTGGAAACGCCCCTTTTGACAAAGTCCACGCCCGAAGGCGCGAGAGATTTTATCGTTCCCTCGCGCATAGACCCGGGGAAATTTTACGCCCTTCCCCAATCGCCCCAGCAGTACAAACAGCTTCTTCAGGTTGCGGGCATTGAGCGTTATTTCCAAATCGCCCGTTGTTTCAGAGACGAAGATCCAAGAGGGGACAGGCAGCCCGAGTTTACCCAGCTGGATATGGAGATGTCTTTTATGGAAGAGCAAGAGATTTTGGAATTAATCGAACGGCTGTATATAGAGCTCGTCAGAAAGCTGTTTCCGGAGAAAAAGATCCAGAAAATTCCTTTCCCGAGGATGCCCTATTCTGAGGTAATGGAAAAATATAAAAGCGATAAGCCCGATTTAAGAAAAAATAAGAGCGACCCTGACGAATTGGCGTTTGCTTTTGTTGTTGATTTTCCGATGTTTGAGTGGAAGAAAGAAGAAGACCGCTGGGACGCGGTTCACCATCCTTTTACTAGGCCGAAAACGGAAAACATAGAAGAAATAAAGAAAAACCCTCAAAAAATTCTGGCGCATCAATACGATTTTGTTTTGAACGGGTTTGAGATCGGCGGAGGCAGTTTGAGAACCTACAGGCCGGAGATGTTGGAAGCGGTTTTTGAGGTAATGGGCCACAAGAAAACGGCGATAAAAGAAAAATTCGGGCATTTGCTCGCGGCATTTGAATACGGCGTTCCTCCCCACGGCGGCATTGCTCCGGGCATTGACAGGTTTTTGGCCATTATGATGAACGAGCCGAATATAAGAGAGGTTATCGCTTTTCCGAAAACCGGAGACAACCGCGATTTGATGATGGGCTCTCCGTCGGAGGTTGAAAAGGGGCAGCTGAACGAGCTGGCTATAAAAATCGTAAAACCCAAAAAAAAGAAAAAATGAGATTTAAAATTTTTTTACTTTCTTTTGCGGCCAGCGTTCCTTTTTGGCTGGGAGTTAATTTTCTCAACGGCAGATTGGAGAATATTTTGTTTTTAGGAAAGATCGCGTCCGATCCTCAAATAATGGCCGCTGCCCTGAACCAGCAGGCGCTGGGTCAACGGGTGGGAGGCGTTACGCCCCTAAAGAGGCCGAATCCCGATGCCTTGAAGATCGGCGCCAAAGCGGTTTTATCCGTTTTGATAAATGAAAACGGAGAAAAAGAAATATTGTTTTCTAAAAACGCGGAAGAAAAGCTGGCGATCGCCAGTTTGACCAAACTGATGTCTGCTTATGTCGTTGTTAATTATTTTGATTTGTCGGGCGATCTAAAGATAACGCCGGAAGCTCTTTTAAGAAGGGGAGCGGCGGAAAACCTTAAGCCCGGAGAGATTTTTAAAGTGAGAGACGTTTTGTATTCTTCTTTGGTTGAATCCGACAATGACGGCATTTCCGCCCTCAGCCAATTGGCCAGTCAGAAGGGGTTTGTTGCCTTGATGAATCTGGAAGCCGGGTATCTGGGGCTGAACAATACCGGATTTTTCAATTCCACTGGCTTGGATCCGGAAGATCCCCGGGAGCCGGCCAATTTTTCAACAGCCAAAGATATGGCGTTTTTGTCGGCGGAAGTTTTCAAAAATCCTTTAATATCCCGGATCCTTTCAAGCGAAGAGTTTGATCTGTACGATTCCCGGAATGTTTTCAATCATAAAAGCATCAGCACCAATGAACTTCTGATTTCGCCGCCCGATTTTAAAAATATGAAAATTATTGCCGGAAAAACCGGCGAAACGTCAAGAGCCGGCGGATGCCTTGTTCTGGTTTTGGGAAACCAGTCAAAAAAACAAATCTTGGTTAACGTTATTCTGGGTTCTGACAATAGGTTCGGCGAGATGAAAGAATTGACTGACTGGACGATCGCCTCTTTGAATTATCGGAACTACCTTAATACCCTGTTATACTAAATGAAAAAAATCCTGTTTTTATCAATTATAGCTGTCTTGGTTGCGGCTGGCGCGTACGTTTTTTTTATTTTGAGAAAGCCGTCTGAGGTTGAATTTTCCAAGGCCGAAAAAAAAGAAATAAAGGACGATGTTCTGGAATGGCAGCGGATTATCCCCGATAATTCCTGCTGGTCAAGCAGGGACGCCCATACGGTTGTTGTTTTCAAGGACAAGCTATGGCTTGTGGGCGGGGTTTATGGCGGAAAAGTTGACAAAAATAAAACTGTTTACGAGAAAATGCCGCATAAAAGCGATTTATGGGTTTCCGATAACGGCGGGGATTGGGAAATGGTTTTGGATAAAGCGCCTTGGGGAGAAAGAAGATCAATCGGAGCAGTTGTTTTCAAGGACAAAATATGGCTGATGGGCGGCTGGGAAAACAAATACGGCGGAGCCAAAAAAGATGTTTGGAGCTCGGAAGACGGGGAAAGATGGCAGATGGTCAAAAATTCGGTTGAATGGCCGGCTCGGGAAGGACACAGCGCGGTTGTTTTTAAAGATAAAATCTGGATTGCGGGGGGAGTGGATTTTTTGAAACGCAAAACATACAATGACGTTTGGTATTCGGAAAACGGAGAAAACTGGACAGCCGCCACTTTGAATAGCCAATGGTCTCCGCGCTACGACCAAACAATGGAGGTTTTTGATAATAAACTTTGGGTTATTGGGGGTATTAATTTCGGCGATGACGTGAAAAAAGACGTTTGGTATTCGGAGGATGGCGCGAGCTGGCAATTGGCAGCCGACAATCCGCCTTGGTCTGCGCGGCACGGTCATACCTGTTTTGTTTACAAAGATATGTTGTTTATCAACGGCGGCTGGTGCGAACAAGAAGATAAGGGATTAAACGATACCTGGTACTCAAAAGACGGATTTGGTTGGCAGGAACTGGAGGCAAAGACGAATTGGCCGGGCAGAGAGGACCATACGGTAAATGTTTTTAAGAATGCTATCTGGATGATGGGGGGGATGGCTGACGAAAAAGAATATTGGGTCTGGGAAGATGACATTTGGAAATTAGAATATTAAATATGCCGGAAATAACAATCAGCGTTATTAAAATTTTCTTTTTGGGCGCCTTTTCCTTTATTTTCGCCTTTTTGATAACACCGGTTTTAACCGGATTTTTATACAAGCACAAGCTTTGGCGCAAAGAAGTAAGGACAAAATCAATAGACGACAAAGGCGTTCCCGTTTTTCAGAAATTCCACGGGGAAGAAGAGGTGAGGATACCGAGATTCGGCGGATTACTTATTTGGAAAACGACCCTGATTCTTTCTTTTTTCTTTTTTATTCTGGCGAAAATAATCGGTGTTTGGTGGCTGGATAAACTGAACTTTTTGAGCCGCTCCCAGACCTGGCTGCCGCTTTTTGCTTTGGTTTCGGCTGCTTTGGTGGGGTTGGCAGATGATCTTCTCCAAGTGTTTGGCAGGGGAAAATATATCGCCGGCGGATTAAATCTTAAATACCGGCTTTTTTTGGTGGCCTTGATCGGATTCATCGGCGGGTGGTGGTTTTATTATAAACTGGGCTATGATTACATACACATTCCGGGCAACGGAGATATTTTTATCG
>Ga0172364_10001975_pt1 | contig 16137 bp, 17 predicted proteins | sample LakKivSesite10cm_FD_114545 | JGI IMG/M metagenome (GOLD analysis project Ga0172364, IMG submission 114545) | Sediment microbial communities from Lake Kivu, Rwanda - Sediment site 10cm | ecosystem: Environmental > Aquatic > Freshwater > Lake > Sediment | place: Rwanda: Western Province, Lake... | reverse complement strand
GATCGATCCGCCCCGCGCGGAGAGGAAATAGACGACGCTGTTCGAGGCCGGAACGGCGATCGCGCCGTTCCCGATGACGGCTGGGTGGAGAGGCGCGCCCTGGAGACGGCGGCGCCACTTCACCCTTCCTGACGCGGCTTCCAGGCAATAGAACCACCTGTCCTCGGTGCCGAAATAGATCCGCCCCGGCGAGATCTCCGGCCCGGAGGCGATCGTCCCGGCGGCTGCGAATTCCCAGGCCATCCCGCCACCGGCGTCGAAGGCCCGCAGACGGTTCCCCTCGACCCGGAGGAGCAACGTCTCCGGGCGGGCCTGGACGGATCCGGCGGCGGGGGCGGATCGAAGGGCTGATCCCCCCTCCTCCGCCGGGCCGGGACGGCGCCAAAGCACGCTCCCGGCGGGAACGACGACCTCCGTGAGAAACCCGTCATCTGTAGCGACGCTGACGACACCATCGTAGGCTTGAGGCTGGCCAACGACATGACCTTCGATCGCCAGGGAGCCAACCTCGACGAGCGGGAAGCGCAGGGGGAAAGGATCGACGAGGGGCCGCCGGGACGGGACAGCGCAGCCCGCTAGCGTCAAACCGAAAAGGACGATCGCTGTGGAGCGGCGGCGCAGGATCATTTGCCGCGGCTCGACGATTCCCAGACGACCCGGTAGCGGGTCAATACGAGGACGCCGGTATCCTCGTCCTCCTTGAAACGGTACATCTTCCCGGCGGCGAACTTCTGCGGAGCCGCGGCGAGCCAGACCCGGGCGTCGTAACCGCCGTCGGAGTCGAAGACGTCATAGGCCGTGAGCTTTTTCCCGCCCTCTTCTTTCACTTCGTTCGTCGTCACCCAGAGGTTTCCCGCGTCGTCGCAGAACATCCGTTCGGTGACCGTCTTGACGTCCGGCCAGGGCATGCTTTCATAAAGCTCCCGGGTGGTCGCGTTGCGGCTCATCCTGGCCAGGAACTCCTCTTTGTCCGCGGCGGTCACCGGGACGCGCTCGTAAGGACGGTCGATCTTGCGGAAGAGCCGGCCCTCGGCATCATAGACCTCGATGAGATAGGCGCTGTTCAGGCAATGATAGATCCGCCGGAACCTCTCATCGCCGGCGAAGACGGAGCCCGGCGATTGGGGCACGCGCCCGCCCGTGGTGACCGATCCTCCGCCCGCGAGGGACCTCGTGATCCTCTTGCTCGCGGGGAGGACGAACTCGCCCCAGGACTTGAGCTCCTTTCCCTCGAAGTCATAGGTTTTGAGAAAGAGCTTCGAGTCGAACCCCCGGCCCGATGCGAAGGTCTGGACGACAAAGCCGTCGTCGAGGATGAGGTGCGGGACGGAGAGATTGTCGGCCCATTGGTAGCTGGTGAGGAAATCCCCGTCGGGGCTGAAGAACGATGTCCGCTGGGCCTGGAAATCTGTGACGAGGAGACGGCCGTCGGGGCAGAAGCCGAGGAAGAAGGCCTGGACGAACTCGCCCGGGCCCTGTCCCTCGCCGCCGATATTGCGGAGAAACCGCCCGTTTTCGTCGAAGGCTTTGATCACGCCATCCGATGATTCATAGATGTAGACGCGGTTCCGGCCGTCGACAGCGAAATTGCCGGGCTTGAGGACCGCTCCGGGCCCCGTTTCCTCGCCGCCGAAAGCGATCTCTTCTTCGAACCGGAGCGACTTTTCGGGATGCAGAGGAAGGGGAGGATTGTGAACGAGGATCACGCCGTCGACGGTCTCCGTCCGGACGCCGGCTTTGCCTCGGCCGTTCGCCCCCTTCCGGCAGGAGCAGACAACGAGGACGGCCGCGATCATGGCAACGATAAGGACGCCTTTCTTTCTCACCTGGATCTCCCTTCGACCTTCCCCATCCGGGACCAAGGTTAGCCCCACCGCAGGATGGAGTCAAGGACATCAGGCCGCGATTTTGCGCCTGGACGGCGAACCTGCTATCATTCCCGGCTGAGAGCCGGGCATGGTCAACTACATCCTGCTGTACAAGATCCGCCGCATCGTCAAGAAGATCCTCAAGGACAAGATCGCCGACGACGAGATCGCGACGACGCCGAAGTCCTGCATCGGCTGCCTGGCCGACGACATCAGCTGGGAAGTCTACTACCTGTTCAAGGAGCGCGAGGACAAGGACTCGCCCGAGCCGCCCGCCGAAAGCTGAGCCCTAGGATTTCTTCGGCTTCTCCCCGCCTTCGCCGGCCCCCTCCCCCGCTTTCCCGTCCCGGAGCCGCGCCTTCAGGCCCTCCCACCACTCGATCCGCTTGCGGATCTCCTTCTCGAAGCCGAGGGGACCCGGCTCGTAGAAGCGCTTGTTTTTCAGCCGCTCCGGCATGGTCTCCATGTCCGTCGTCTCGGAGGCGCTGTCGTGGGCGTACTGGTATTCCTTGCCGTAGCCGATCTCCTTCATGAGCGAGGTCACGGCGTTGCGGATCTGCAGGGGCACCGGCTCGTGGGGGCTCCGCTCGACCTCCCTCTGGACGGCGCCGTAGGCCGTATAGATCCGGTTGCTCTTGGGCGCCGCCGCGAGATAGACGCAGGCTTCGGCCAGGGCCAGCTCCCCTTCCGGCGAGCCCAGGAAGTCGTAGGCTTCTTTGGCGTGCAGGGTCAGGGCCAGGGCCTGGGGGTCGGCCAGGCCGATGTCCTCGGAGGCGAAACGGACCATGCGCCGGGCGACATACAGCGGATCCTCGCCCGCGGCCAGCATCCGGACGAGCCAGTAGAGCGCCGCGTCGACGTCGCTGTTGCGCAGGCTCTTGTGGAGAGCCGAGATGAGGTTGAAATGCTCCTCGCCCGACTTGTCGTAGAGGAGCGTCCGCTTCTGCAGGGCCTCCTGGACGTTCTCCATGGTGATGGTCTTCGTCCGGGCCAGCCCGGCGGCGATCTCCAGCGTGTTGAGGGCCCGGCGGGCGTCGCCGTTGGCGAAGTCGATGAGCATGTCGAGCGCCCCCGCGTCGATGGCCAGGCCCGCGGCGCCGAGGCCGCGGTCCTTGTCGTCGAGGGCGTCCCGGATGATCCGGCCGAGCGCGTCCCGGTCGAGCTCCTTCAGGACCAGCACCCGGGTCCGCGACAGGAGCGGGGCGATGACCTCGAACGACGGGTTCTCGGTGGTCGAGCCGAAGAGGATGATGTCCCCCTTCTCGACGTAGGGCAGAAAGGCCGCCTGCTGGGCCTTGTTGAAGCGGTGAATCTCGTCGATGAACAGGATCATGGGCTTGCCGAAGAGCTTCCTTTGCTGCTCGGCCCGGGCCATGAACTCCTTGACCTCCTTGATCCCCGACAGGACGGCGCTGAAGAGCTCGAAGGGCAGGTCGAAGTGGCGGGCCAGCATCATGCCCAGGGTCGTCTTGCCCGAGCCCGGCGGGCCCCAGAAGATGATGGAGACGAGCCGGTTCGATCCGATGAGCTCGGAGAGGAGCTTGCCCTGGCCCAGGATGTGGTCCTGGCCGTAAACGCGGTCGAAGGTCCGCGGCCGCATCCTCTCGGCGAGCGGCGTGTGCGTCTCCTTGACGCGGTCCTTCTTGCGGGCCTCCATGGGCGTCACCGGGTCCGGATTATATCATATCCGGGCGCCCCTCCGGGCCCCTCCGAGCCTTGACCCGGGCCCCCGGAAGATGCTATCTTGGGCCTCCGGAAGCCGTGAAAAAAGAAGACACAGGGAAGCTCGTCTATAAGGTCGACGAGGTCTGCCGCCTGACGGGCATCGACGAGGCCACCCTGGCGGCCTGGGAGGAGGAGTACCCCTTCCTCAGCGCCGGCCTGACCGGGAGCGGCGAGAAGTTCTTCCGCCGCCAGGACGTGGACATGATCGCCCGCATCCGGGAGCTCACGGACGGCAACACGCTGACCAAGGCGGGCATCAAGCGGCGGATCGAGGACGAGTTCGGCCTGGCCCGCTCCGGCTCCGTCCCCCCGGAGAAGATGCGCAAGGCCCTCAACAACGTCCGGGACGAGCTTCAGGACATCGTCTCTTCGCTCGGCCGCAGGAAAAGGCGGTAATTCACTCTGATTCTGCTATAATAGGTGGCCCTGGTCCGGGACGTGGCGCAGCCTGGTAGCGCACATGCTTGGGGTGCATGGGGTCGGCGGTTCGAATCCGCCCGTCCCGACCATCTTTTCCCCCGATCGAGCCGCTCCGGAGCGAACCGGAGCGTCAGGAGAAGCCGCATGACCGCGATGAAGAAAGACAAGAGCACGGAAGACCTCAAGGCCCGGGCCATCGCCCTGACCAGCCTCGTCGCCTATCAGGACGGCGCGATCGTCAGCCGCGAGATCGTCAGCCAGCCGACCGGCACCGTGACGGCCTTCGCCTTCGATAAGGGCGAGCAGCTCAGCGAGCACACGGCCCCCTTCGATGCCCTGGTCATCGACCTCGACGGCGAAACCGACATCGCGATCGGCGGGAAGTCCAACCGGATCAGGCCCGGCGAGATGATCATCATGCCGGCCGGCGTGCCCCACGCCCTGAAGGCCGTGACGCGCTTCAAGATGCTCCTGGTGATGATCAAGAAGCCCGCGTGAAGACCTCAGCCGCGGCGGCGCGTCCGGGTCGGGTCCGGCCGGTCCTCCTCCTGACCAACGACGACGGCTTCTACCGCGAGACGATCCAGGCGCTTTTCCGCGAGCTCCGGCCCGTCGGCACGACCTATATCGTGGCCCCGGACCGGGAGCGCAGCGCCTGCTCCCTGGCCGTCACGCTGCGGCGGCCCCTGCGGGCTCAGAAGATCAAGCCCCGGGTTTGGGCGGTCGAAGGGACGCCGGTCGACTGCATCTATTTCGCCCTTCAGAAGTTCCTGCCGCGACGGCCCGACCTCATCATCTCGGGCATGAATCCGGGCCCGAACCTGGGCCAGCAGGACATCAACTACTCGGGAACGGTGGCCGGCGCGATCCAGGGGACGTTCCACGGCATCCCCTCGATCGCCGTCTCGCTCCTCCCCGACGCCAAAGGCCGTTTCGATCTGAAACACGCCGCGGGGATCGTCCGGACGATCGCGGCCGACGTCCTCGCCCACGGACTGCCCGCCGGGACGGCCCTCAACGTCAACATCCCGCCCCGGCCGATCAAGGGCGTCAAGATCACCCGCCTCGGCTGGAAGTTCTACGACCCGGAGATCATCGAGAAGACCGACCCGCGCGACGCTTCTTATTACTGGATCGGCACGGGCACGCCGCGCCGGGTCGGCGACGCCGGCACCGACGTCATGGCCGCCCACGCCGGCTACATCTCGCTGACGCCCCTCCACACCGACATGACCGCCCCGCACGCCCTGCGCTCGAAGGGCCTGCGCCGCATCGCCTCGGCCGTTAATTCGTTAGGCCGTTAATCAGGACGGTGTCACCGTTTTCGACGGCGGTGGCGCACATATTCGATCGCGATGGGCACGGTCGAGATGGCGATGATGGCGATGATGGCCAGGGAGTAATTGTTCTTGACGAGCGGGATGTTGCCGAAGAAGTAGCCCGCCCCCGTGAGCATGAGGACCCAGCCGACGCCGCCGATGACGTTGAACGAAAGAAAGCGGCCGTAGGACATCCGCCCGACGCCGGCGACGAGGGGCGCGAACGAGCGGACGATGGGCACGAACCGGGCGATGATGATGGTCTTGCCGCCGTGCTTCTCGTAGAAGGCGTGGGTGCGGTCCAGGTATTCCTTCTTGAAGAACCGGGCGTTCTCGTTGCGGAAGACCTTCGGGCCGAGGCGGTGGCCGACCCAGTAGTTGACGGTATCGCCGATGACGGCCGCGGCGGAGAGGAGCAGGAGAAGCAGGCGGATGTCGAGGGCCTTGAGGGCGGCGAAGGTCCCGGCCGCGAACAGCAGCGAGTCCCCGGGCAGGAACGGCATGATGACGAAGCCCGTCTCGATGAAGATGACGACGAAGAGGATGGCGTAGGTCCAGATCCCGTACTGCTGGATGATGGCGCTCAGGTAGCGGTCGAGGTGAAGCGCGACGTCGACGATCTTCTTGAGGAATTCCATGAGCCCCCTACTATACAGGGGGCCGGCGGGGGATGCAAACGTGCTAAGATAGCCTCATGGCGACGAGAACGCGGAAACGGGAGCTCGTGGACAAGGCCCTCGACCGCCTCTCCCCGCTCGAGACCTGCTGCACGCTCTGCCCGCGCGAGTGCCGCGTCGACCGGACCAAGGTCGCCGACGGCACCTGCCGGACGGGGCGGCTGGCCGCGGTCTCCCATGCCCTGCTCCACTTCGGCGAGGAGCCGGTGATCAGCGGCCCGGCCGGCTCGGGAACGGTCTTCTTCACCGGCTGCAACCTCAAGTGCCTGTTCTGCCAGAACTACCAGCTGAGCTGGCTCCTCGAGGGCGAGCCCGTCTCCGACGACGCGCTGGCCGCGATGATGCTCGGCCTCCAGGCCCAGGGCGCCCACAACATCAACCTCGTCTCGCCGAGCCACGTCGTCCTGGCCGTCCTTCGGGCCCTCCGGCTGGCCCTGGACCGCGGCCTCGAGGTCCCCCTCGTCTGGAACTCCAACGGGTACGACAGCCTCGAGGTCATCCGGGCCCTCGAGGGGATCGTCGACGTCTACCTCCCGGACCTGAAGTACCGCTCCCCCGCCCTGTCCAAGCGCTACTCGTCCGCGGCGGACTATTTCGACCGGGCCTCTCTCGCGATCCGGGAGATGTCGCTCCAGCAGCCGGCTCTCGACCTCGGACCCGGCGGCACGGCCCGGCGCGGCCTCGTCGTCCGCCATCTCATCCTGCCGGGAGCGGTCGACGACACGCTGGTCCTGCTCAAATGGATGCGGGAGAACCTGTCGCCGTTCATCGGATTGAGCCTGATGAGCCAGTATCACGCCTGTTTCAAGGCGCCGGAGGAGATCCGCCGCCCGGTCTCTCCCGAGGAATACCGCCGGGCGGCCGACGAGGCCCTGGCCCTCGGCTTCGACCACCTCTTCCTGCAGCCGGAGCCTTTCCGGCCAGACGAGCACCTCGTCCCGGATTTCCGGAAAGACAAACCCTTCCGCTGGAAGTGACGGCGCTACGGCTGAGGGGTCCTCGCCCGCGGCAGCCGCGACGCGGGGATCCCCAGCGCGGCCGCGATCTCCCGGATCTTGGCCTGGACGGCCTCGACGCCGGCCGGACCCATGCGCAGGAGCTGCTTCTGGGCCGGGTCGAGGCCCTCGAGGGCGGGGTCCGTCATGGCGAAGCTCAAGACCTTCTGCTCCAGCCTGATCGGGCCTTCGACAATAGGAGTTCCGAGGAGCGCGCCCATGGCCCGGACGAGAGTATCGTCGAAATCGACGCCGGGATAGCCGAGCTCGTCGTAGGCTTCCTTGACGAGCGGCTTGACCGCCCGGTAGAGGCGGGCGGCCGCGGCCGCGTCGAGCGACCGCACGGCCCGGATGACCGGTTCATACCGCATGTACGACGCCGGGTCGACCGTCGTGCCGCCCCGCGTCCGGATGACCCGGAAGACGCCTTCCGGCTCGAAGAAATCGATGTGCGGCTTGGGGCTGAGCCCGTTGGCGACGTTGTCGACCGAGACGACGAACTTGCGGACGAGGTCCTTCGTGAGCAGCCATTTGGCGAAATCGGCGTCCTTCGACAAGGCCGCGGCGAACTCGCGGACGGACGGGTCGCTCTCGCCGAGCCCGACGGCCGGGAAGATCAGCGGCTCGCCGGGGCCGCCCGGCGTCGCTTCGGTCTCGGCCGGCGTGACGGCCGCCGCGGCCGGGGCCGGCTCGGCCGGCGGGAGGGGCTTCTTCAGGAAGACGAAATAGACGACCGCGGCGGCGGCCGCCAGCACGGCCAGGACCGAGAGGGCCAGCCCCCAGACCTTCTTCGGTTCCTCTCCCGGCTCCGGCTCCGGCTCGTGATCGAGATGAAGCTCGTCCATGCGCCCTCCGCTCATCTGACGGTCCGGATGTCGATCCGCCCGTCGGAGGCCTTGAGGATGATGTTCGGCCCGCCCTGGCCGATCCACCCCTTGACCGTGGAAACGGGCAACTTGACGCCCAGGTCGAAATCGCTCCGGACCTCGCCCCGTGGGGCGTCGGCCTCGACGATGGCCCCGGCGCCCTGTTCGAGACGCAGGATGATGTCGCCCCGGCGCGAGGTGATCGTGATCGAGTCGCTGTCGCGGAGGTCCAGGACCTCGATGTCGGCGTCGCCGGTCCCGATCGTGGCGTCGACCTTGCCCGAGTAGTTGATGACGGTCAGGCTGCCCGCGTCGAGCGAGGCCTGGATGCGGCCGAAGACATCGGAGATCTTGAGGTCCCCTTCGCTGATCCGGATGCCGGCGAGGGAGACATCGGCGGGGACCCGGACCTCGTAGTTCACGACCGGCGGCGTCCCCGGACCCTCGAAGGTCGGCGTCCGGACGAGCAGGCCGTCGCGGATCTCGCGGATCTCGACGTTGGGCCGCGTTCCGCGGTCCCGCGAGATCCGGGCCGAGCTGGGCCGCCCGGACGGCTCCGCGGCGCTCCGGGCGATGATCTCGGCCCTCTCCTCGTTCCAGCCGGTGATCTCGACGCTGCCGTAGTCGTTCTCCAGGGAGAGCGTCGAGCCCGGGGCGAATTCGACCGTCTCCCGGACCTCGTTCGGCTCCAGCGTGGACCGCGAGCCCGACGATTCGGGGATCGTCCGCCAGCCGCCGCCTTCGCCGGCGTCCGGAAGGATGATGCAGGCCGCCGCCAAGGCCAGCGCGGCGACCGGGACCGTCAGCTTGACCAAGCGTATTGTCATCGTGGCTCCTCCCCTCGAAGGACGCCCTTATTATACTCCAAACGCCAAACGATCAGCCGAAGCGGCCCGTGATGTAATCCTCCGTCCGCCGGTCGCGGGGGTTGGTGAAGATCCGGCTCGTCTCCCCGATCTCGACGAGCTCGCCGAGGAGGAAATAGCCCGTGACGTCCGAGACGCGGGCGGCCTGCTGCATGTTGTGGGTGACGATGACGATGGTGAAGCGCTTCTTCAGCTCGGCCATGAGGTCCTCGATGTTGGCCGTGGCGGCGAGATCGAGGGCCGAGCAGGGCTCGTCCATGAGCAGGATCTCGGGTTCGACCGCGACCAGCCGGGCGATGCAGAGCCGCTGCTGCTGCTCGCCCGAGAGCCCCAGGGCGTTGTCGTCGAGCCGGTCCTTGAGCTCGTCCCAGAGGCGGACGGCCTCGAGGCTCCGGACGAGCGCCGGCTCGAGGAGCCTGGCGTCCCGGACCCCGTGGACGCGGAGCCCGTAGACCACGTTGTCGAAGACGCTCAAGGGGAAGGGATTCGGCCGCTGGAAGACCATGCCGACCTTCTTCCGCAGGTCGAGGAGGTCGGTGTCCGGAGCGTAGATGTCCCGCCCGTCGATAAGGACCCGGCCCGTGACGCGGACGTCCTCGATGAGGTCGGTCATGCGGTTGAGCGCCCGGAGGAAGGTCGTCTTGCCGCAGCCCGAAGGGCCGATGAGGGCCGTGATGCGGTTCTTTTCGATGTCCAGGCTGATCCCCCGGAGGGCCTGGAACTTCCCGTAATGGAAATCGAGATCGCGGACTTCGATGATGGCCATGCCGCTCACCCGAACTTCCCGCGGAGGTAATCGTCGGTCCGTTTGTCGTCGGGGGCGGTAAAGATCCTGGCCGTCGGGCCGGCCTCGACGAGCTCGCCGTTGAGGAAGAAGGCCGTCCGGTCGGCGACGCGGGCGGCCTGTTTGGTGTTGTTGGTGACCAGGACGATGGTGTACTCCGTCTTGAGGCGGCGCAGGGACTCCTCGATCTTCATGGTCGAGATCGGGTCGAGTCCGGAGGTCGGCTCGTCGAGCAGGATGAACTCTGGCTGGACGGCCAGGATCCGGGCCAGGCAGAGGCGCTGCTGCTGCCCGCCGGAGAGCTTCTGGCCGCTCGAGTGAAGCCGGTCCTTGACCTCCTCCCAGAGGCCGCCCTTCTCGAGGCTGTCCCGGACCAGGGCGTCGAGGCGGTCCTTGGCGCCGAGGCCGGCCCGGCGGGCGCCGAACGCAACGTTCTCGTAGATCGACCGGGGCAGGGGCACGGGTGTCGCGAAGACCATGCCCAGCCTCCGGCGCAGGGCGACGACGTCGACGTCGGGCGCGTAGATGTCGGCGCCGCCGATCCGGATCGTGCCCTCGTGGCGCGAGCCCCGGACGAGGTCGTTCAGGCGGTTGAGGGCGCAGAGGAAGGTCGACTTGCCGCTACGGGCCGGGCCGATGATGCCGAGGATCTCGTTCGGCCGGACGTCGAGGTCGAGGCCGCGGATCTTGCGGACGTCGCCGAAATACTGGCTGAACCCGCGGACCTCGATGGCGGCGCCGCTCATGAGTATCTCCTGATGAACCGGTTCATCAGGGTGTAGGTCAGGACGTTGATGCCCAGGATGGCGATGATCAGGATGGCCGCCGTGCCGTAGGCGTTGGGCATGGAGATGCCTTCCCGGGCCAGGATATAGAAGTGGACGGACATCGTCCGGGACGAGGAGAAGATCGAGCTCGGCAGGCGCAGGGCGCTCCCGGCCGTGAAGATCGTCGCCGCCGTCTCGCCGATGCTCCGGCCCAGGCTGAGGACGATGCCCGTGGCGATGCCGGGCAGGGCCGACGGCAGGACGACCCGGGTGACGGTCTGCCATTTCGTGCTGCCGAGCGAGAAGCTGACCTGGCGATAGGCGGGAGGAACGCTCTTGATGGCCTCCTCCGAGGTCCGGATGATCGTCGGCAGGAGCATGAAGGCCAGGGTCAGGCCGCCGCTGAGGATGGACCAGCCGAACTTGAGCTTGGTGACGAAGAGGATGAAGCCGAAGAGGCCGAAGATGATCGAGGGGATGCCGGCCAGGCATTCGGCCCCGAAGCGGATGACCCGGGTCGCCGGACCGCCCCAGGTGTATTCGGTCAGGAAGATGGCCGTGCCGACGCCGAGCGGGGCGGCGATGACGATGGCCAGCGCCGACAGGGCGACCGTCCCGACCACGGTGGAGAAGATCCCGCCCGATTTGCCCATGTCCACGGGGTTGGCGGTCAGGAACTCGAGGCTGAGGACGGGCAGCCCCTTGCGCAGGATGAAGACGATGATGAAGACGAGCACCCCGACCGTGATGAGGGTCAGGGCCCACAGGCCGATCCGCGCGGCCTTCTCTTCGAGGCGGGGGCCGAGGCGTCTCACGGCGCCTTCCTCCGCCGGGCCGAGGTGGCGTTGGCCACCGTGTTGAGGATCATGATGATGACGAAAAGGACGACGCCCGTGGCGAAGAGGGCCTCACGGTGCTCCCCGGTAGCATAGCTCATCTCCAGGGCCACGTTCGAGGTCAGCGTCCGGACCGGGGCCAGGAGTGACCGCGGGATCTCGGCCGCGTTGCCGGCGATCATGATCGTGGCCATGGTCTCGCCGACGGCCCGGCCCATGCCCAAGATGATGCTGGCGATGATGCCGGAGCGGGCGGCCGGGAAGAGGACCATCTTGACGGTCTGCCAGCGCGTCGCGCCGAGGGCGATCGAGCCCTCCCGGTAGGACGGCGGCACGGCCTGGAGCGAGTCGACGGAGATCGAGATGATCGTCGGCAGGATCATGACGCCGAGGATGATCGAGGCGGCCAGGACTGAGAGGCCCGGGCCGCCGAAGGTCTCCCGGATGAACGGCACGAGGATGACGACCCCCATGAAGCCGTAAACGACCGAGGGGATGCCGGCCAGGAGCTCGACGACCGGCTTGATCACGCGGCGAACGCGCTTGGAGGAGAACTCCGTCAGGACGACGGCGCAGGCCAGGCCGAAGGGGACACCGATGACCAGGGCCCCGGCGGTGACAGCCAGGGACCCGACGATCATCGGCCAGAGCCCGAAGAGCTTCTCCGAGGGGTACCAGTTCGTCCCGGCCAGGAAGCTCTTCAGCCCGTACCGGAACATGATCGGGGTGCCCTGGCCGACGATGAAGACGGTGATGACCAGGAGGACGGAAACGGCGGAGAACGCGACGACGAGCAGGGCCAGGTGGACAAGGCGGTCGTTCCGCTTGAGCGTCCGGCCGCTGCGGCGCTTGGCGGGTCCGTCCATCGCGTTCATACCGTCACTTGGCCGGAAGGAGGCCTTCCTTCTTGACCAGGTCCTGGCCTTCGGCGGAGAGGACGAAGTCGACGAACTCCTTGGCCAGGCCCGTCGGCTCGCCGCGGCTGACGAAGAGGAAGGGACGGACGAGCTTGTAGCGGCCGGCCTCGATGTTCTCGTCGGTGGCCGCGACGCCGTCGAGCGCGAGGGCCCTCACTTTGTCGTTGACCAGCCCCAGGGAGATGAACCCGATCGCGTAGGGATCATGGGCGACGATCTCGCGGACGGTCCCGTTGGAATCCTCGGTGATCGCGCCGCGGAAGATGCGGGTCTTGCCCATGACCATCTCCTGGAAGGCGCCGCGGGTCCCGGAGCCCTCCTCGCGGGTGACGACCGTGATGGCGCGGTCGGGACCGCCGAGGTAGGTCCATTTCCGGAGGTCGCCGGCGAAGATCTGCTTGATCTCGCCGAGCTTCGCCCCCCGGACCGGGTTCGAGGGATGGACGACGATGGCCAGGCCGTCGCGGGCGACGACGATCTCGGTGAGCTCTTTCTCGTCGCCTTTGAGCTCCCGGGAGGCCATGCCGATCTGGCAGGCCCCGCTCCTGCAGGCCTGGATCCCGGCGCTCGAGCCGCCGCCCTGGACGTTGACGCCGGAATCGTGGTGGCCTTGCATGAAGACCTCGGCCCACTTGTCGGCGAAGGGTTGGATGCTCGTCGAGCCGGCCAGGGTCAGGGCGTTCTCCGAACGGCCGCCGCGGCACCCGGAAAGGAGAGCGACGGCCAGGGCCAGAAGGAGCCAGGCGGACGTGTGGCGCGTCATATCGTTCCGGGCGCATGAGCACCGGAGGAGGATTATATCCCAAAACTCCCGCCCAGCGCGACAGCCAAGAAGGGGTCAGGCCCTAAATTTTTCAATTTTATGGCTCGCTTTCTTTCGGGCTTGAGAAAAATTGAAAAATTTAGGGCCTGACCCCTTCTTTCTTAAGCCTCGCTCTGCTCGTCCAACTCGCGCATCCGGGCGTCGAAGCCGGCCTTCTTCGCCTCGTAGTCGCCGGTGACTTTCTCCAGCTCCTCGAGCAGGCCGTCGATCGTCTTCTTGGTCTTGTGCATGGCCTTGGAGACCTCGACGACCTTGGCCCCCTGCCTCGCCTCCGAGGCCTTGACCAGGGCGGCGTTGAGCTCCCGCAGGGAGGCGTCGTGCGTCTCGACGCTCTTCTCGATCTCGGCGATCCGCGTCTCGAGCGGCCGCAGGACGCGGGAGCGCTCGGCGACGATCTCGGAGCGCAGCTTGCGCAGCTCCTTGGGCGTCCATTTCGGCCGCTCCTCCCCCGCCACCGTCGGGGGCGGCACCGCGGCGATCGCGCCCTGCATGAGCTCGTCGCGCCAGCCGACCTTGTCCAGGAACCGCTGGTAGCCGCCCTCGTAGACGACGATGTCGTCGTTGTCGAAGACGATCAGCCGGTCGGCCAGCGCGTGGAGGAACATCTCGTTGTGCGTGACCATGACCACGGCCCCGTCGAAGGCGTCGATGGCCTCGAGCAGGGCGTCGTTCGACTCGATGTCGAGATGGTTGGTCGGCTCGTCGAGGAGCAGGAGGTTGACCGGCGTCGCGATGAGCCGGCCCAGGAGGACGCGGCTCTTCTCCCCGCCCGACAGGATGCGGATGCGTTTCAGCGCGTCGTCGCCCTCGAACATCATCCCGCCGGCGATGAACCGGGCCCGCTTCGGGTCGCCCTCGGGGTCGGCCGAGGCGATCTCCTCGAGGACGGTGTTGCCCTCCGCGAGCGTCGAGATGTGGGTCTGCTCGAAGTAGCCGGCCGCGACCGACTGGGGCATGTCGACGCGGCCCGTCTGCGGCTCGAGGTCCCCGGCCAGGAGTCGCAGCAGGGTCGTCTTGCCCCGGCCGTTCCGGCCGATGACGAAGACCCGGTCCTTGGCCCCGACGCTGATCGTGAACCGCCGGATGAGCGGCCGGTCGGGCGTGTAGCCGAAGGAGAGGTCGCGGACGTCCAGGGCGTACTTGTGGTAGCCGGCCTTCTCGGCGAAGGCGAACTCCAGGTTCTTGACCTCTTCGAGCTTCTCCCGCTTCTCCATCTTCTCGAGCGACTTGACCCGCGACTGGACCAGGCCGCCGAGCCGGGCCTTGGCCCGGAAGCGGGTGATGAAGAGCTCCATCTCCTTCATCTTGCGCTCGTCGTTGATCCTGGTCTTCTCGTAGATCTCCTCCTCGGCGGCGATCTGCTCGTAGTACTTGCCCGTGTCCCCCTCGACCTTGCGGACCTTGCGCCGGTGGATGCCCAGGACGTGCGTGACGACGTTGTCCATGAAGCTGCGGTCGTGGGTGACGAGCATGAGCTCGCCGGGCCAGGCCGCCAGGAACCGCTCGAGCCAGCGGATCGAGGTGATGTCGAGGTAGTTGCTGGGCTCGTCGAGGAGGAGCATCTGGTAGTCGCCGACCAGGACCTTGGCCAGGTTGAGCCGGACCTGGTAGCCGCCCGAGAGCTCCGCCGGCTTCTTCTCCAGGTCGGCCGCGTCGAACCCGAGCCCCGTCAGGACCTTCTCGACCCGCCAGACATCGTTCGTCGCGTCGTGAGGCAGGGCCTTGGCCCCCTCGGCCAGCACGGTCGGCTCGGTGAACCGCATCCGCTGCTCGACGTAGCCGATACGGTACTTGCGGGGCTTGGTGATCGTCCCGGCGTCCGCTTCCTCCTCGCCGATGATCATCCGGAAGAGCGTCGTCTTGCCGTGGCCGTTGCGGCCGACGACCCCGACCCGCTCGCGGCGGTTGACCTTGAAGCTGATCGAATCGAAGAGCGCCTGCTTGCCGTAGCTCTTCGCGAGGTTGTCGACGACGATCATCAGGCCCGTCCCTGTCTTTTTCGGACGACTATTATAGCAGACCGGTCCCGGCGTCTACTTGGCGAGGACCCCCGCCACGGCCTTGGTCTTGTGGGCCCCCTTGGTCACGTGGACGCGGTAGCCGTCCTCGCCGGGGAGCCAGACCTCGGAGAGGACGTAGACCGTGATGTACTCGGTGTAGGAGGGGGCGAAGTCGCCGACCTCGTCGAAGACGAGCTTCGGTTCCGCGGCCGGGGCCTCGGGCGTGATCCGCTCGAGGACCGCGAGCGCGATCACTTTGCCTGTCGCGGCCTGCTCCAGCGCGAGCCCGCCGTCGGCCGTCTTGACGACGGCGTAATCTCCGGCCGCCAGGCTCTTGCCGGCCGCCTTGATAGCGAAGGGCACCTTGAAGTCGGCCTGGGTCGCGGCGGCGGCCGCCCCCGCGACGAGGAGGACCGTCACGGCGATCGTCAGGGCTTGTCGTTTCATCTCACGCCTCCTCGTCAAACCACGACGTCGGCCGGGTAGGCCGGGATGGGATCCGGATCGTCCGGGACGCCTTCCTTGGCCGCCTCGGTCATGGCCTCGATGAACGTGTCGATCTCCTCGAGCGTCGTGTAGACGTTCGGCGAGATCCGGAGGGCCTGGTAGTCGAAGACGGAGTTCGGCGGCGCCCCGCCGACGAGCGGGACGCAGATGATCCGGTAATGGTTGCGGAGCCACGTGGCCAGCTGGCGGACGTCGATGCCTTCGATGAATACGGCCATGACGCCCCAGGCCTCGGCCGGCTCCTTCGTCTCGGTCAGGACCTTGATCCGGGGGTTGGACTTGAGGGCGTTGACCCAGCGCATGTTCAGGTAGCGCAGGCGGGCGGCTTTCCGCTCCGCGCCGATGGCCTGGTGGAAGGCCAGCGATTCTCCCAGGGCCGCCCGGATGGCCCAGGGGTGCGTCCCGATGGACTCGAACTTGCGGATGTCGTCGTCCTGCTGCTCGGGGGCCGCCTGGAGGGGCCAGAACCTCGGGATCATCTCCTTCCGGACGTAGAGGCAGCCGTTGCCGAGCGGGGCCAGGAGCCACTTGTGCAGGCTGACGCCGTACGCGTCGCACTCGAGGTCCCGCAGCTTGAACGGGAAGTGGCCGAGGGCGTGGGCGCCGTCGACGATGGTGACGATGCCGCGCGAGCGGGCCAACCGCGAGAGCCGCTGGACCGGGAAGAGCTGGGCGGTGAGGTTGGTGATGTGGGTGAAGTGAAAGACCTTGGTCTTCGGCGTGACGGCCTTTTCGAACATGTTGTAGAGGAAATCCTGGGTCGCCGG
>Ga0172364_10001972_pt1 | contig 16145 bp, 17 predicted proteins | sample LakKivSesite10cm_FD_114545 | JGI IMG/M metagenome (GOLD analysis project Ga0172364, IMG submission 114545) | Sediment microbial communities from Lake Kivu, Rwanda - Sediment site 10cm | ecosystem: Environmental > Aquatic > Freshwater > Lake > Sediment | place: Rwanda: Western Province, Lake... | reverse complement strand
TTCGATGAGATCTACATCAACATGGTCTACAATGGGCAGTTGACCGTACACCTTTCAGACATCGTCGAGGATGTACCCGCGATCAGCATGAAAGGGATTTCGAAAGAGTTCCCCTGGCCCGGAGCCCGGTGCGGGTGGATCGAAGTGTACAACGGGCAGAAGGACGAAGCCTTTGCCCATTACATCCAGGCCATTCTGAGCCAGAAGATGGCCGAAGTCTGCTCGACAACCCTGCCTCAGGTCTCGATCCCGAGACTCATGTCTCATCCGGAGTACGAAAAGTACTTGAACCACAGGCTCCGCACGTACGAGAAACTCTCCAACGTCGCATACAACATCCTGAAGGACGTGCCCTACGTCGTTGTGAACCGCACTAACGGCGCTTTCTACATGTCTATTGTTTTCAACGAAGCAGTCCTCAACGATAAGCAGACACTTCCCATCGAGCACAATAACATCCGTCAATTCATCGAAAAGATCTGCAGTGAGAGGATCGAGCTGGACAAACGCTTCGTCTATTACCTGCTCGGGTCCACGGGCATCTGCGTTGTCCCGCTCACCTCCTTCTTCACACCCCTGATGGGTTTCCGGATGACGCTTCTGGAGAAAGATATGTCCAAGTTCGAGCAGACCGTGAGGACGCTCGCCGACAAGATCGTGCAGTACGTCGAATCATCCAAATGGTCTCGTGATTAAGGGGATTTCCATCCGGTTGGAAAAGGGGCCTTGAATCCGGCCCCTTTTTTATGGCCTGGACCTCAGTTTGTCCCGGATTTCGGGGTGGATGAGCCTCGTGAGCTCCTCGAGACCGTCCACAATTCTCGGTGAGGGGCGGAAGACCAGATCCGTTTCCATCAGGTAGATCCTCCCATTTCGTACCGCTGGCAGGGAGGACCAACGCGACCAGTTCTTTTTCACCTGTTCAAAGCTTCCCTCGCCCTTCATGGACGTGACGATCACAATGTCCGGTACCGCCGTGATGACCCTCTCGATGCTGTAACGGGGATAGCGGACGGTTTCCTCACCGGAAATGTTTGTGCCGCCCGCGAGCGTGATCAGTTCATTCAGAAAGGTGTCACGACCGACCGTGATAAGGGAATCAAGGCCGACCTGGAAAAAGACCTTCGGGCGCTGCAGACGCTCCGTGACGGCTGTTACATGGCGGACCCTTTGCTGGAGCTGATGGACCAGTGAATGGGCTTCCTTCTCTCTTCCCGTCATCCTGCCGATCGTGAAAATCATCCGAAATGTCTCGGTCAGATTTGACGGGCTGACCGTGTATACCGGCAGCCCAAGTCTCGCCAGCTGATCAACGGATTCCTTCCGGTTGCCATCTGCTGTGGCCAGGATCAGGTCCGGGCTCAGGGAGACGATTTTCTCGGCAGAGAGGCTGATGAAGCTTCCCACTTTCGGTTTGGAGAGCGCTGCCTCGGGGTAGTTGCAAAAATCCGTCACACCGACAATCTCCCGGTCAAGACCCAGGGCAAAAAGGGTTTCCGTTATGCTCGGTGCAAGCGATACAATTCTCCGGGGATGAGAGGGGATCTGAACGGTTCTCCCGATATCGTCGTTATAGACCGCGGCGGTTGATTTTCCTGGTGACGTGGTCAGGGCAAAGAAACACAGGGCCATCAGGGCGAGGGTGGGCTTCGTGTAGCCTTTTCGAACCGGCCGGCTTTTTCTTTTCATGAAAGTGCGTTGTGACATCACCATGTATCTGCTGACCCCGGCTGAAGCCTTTCCTCATAGAATATGTTGAAGAAAAAACACTTTTTTGCCATATATGGGCCATCGGGGATTGTCAACCCGGTTTTTTTACGAGGACGTGTTTAGCTTCTCAGGGGTCTTCAAGGAGGATCGCCGTGACCAGGCTATTTGAAAAAACAGAGATCAGGGAGATGAAGATTGCAAACCGTTTCGTTCGTTCCGCCACGTGGGAAGGCATGGCCTCGGAGGAGGGGGCCTGCACACCGCAGCTCGTGGATCTGATGTGCGGCTTGGCCGCCGGGGGTGTGGGTCTCATCATCACGGGTCACACCTTTGTCCGCCCCGAGGGTCAAGCGGCGACCCGCCAGCTGGGTGTTTCCAGTGACGCTTTTCTTCCAGGCCTCAGGCATATGACAGACGCCGTACACCGGCTTGACGGAAGGATCGTCCTCCAGCTTGCCCATGGAGGGCTGCTTTCCAGCAAAAAGTTGACTGGACTTCAACCGGTCGGTCCGTCCATCGTCGAGGAAATCTCGCGATCCCAGCGGGCCTCGGAAATGACCGTTGAGGATATTCATGAACTGGTCGAGGCATACGGGAAAGCGGCCGCACGTGCTCGCGCGGCGGGCTTTGATGGTGTGCAGATCCATGCCGCCCATGGATACCTCTTGAGCCAGTTCCTGTCCCCCTTTTTTAACAGGAGGCAGGATGCTTACGGTGGAAACGTGCCGAGGCGGGCAAGGATTTTGGTGGATGTTCAGCGGGAAATCAGGAAAACCGCGGGGGACGATTACCCCGTCCTCGTCAAGCTCAACTCCCGGGACTTCATTCAGGGCGGGCTTGACCTGGAGGCCTCGCTCGAGACGGCGCTCATCCTCCAGGATGCCGGGCTCGACGCCATCGAGCTGAGCGGTGGAACGCTCCTTTCGGGGGAACTCAGCCCTTCCCGGCGCGGCATCGAAACGACACGTGACGAAGCCTATTTCAAGGATGCAGCGGAGGCCTTTAAGGCGAAGCTCAAGGTCCCTTTGATCCTCGTGGGTGGAATCCGATCCTTTGAGGTTGCCGATGATCTCGTGAGAAAAGGTGTTGCCGACTACATCTCCATGAGCCGCCCCTTCATTCGCGAACCCGGCCTCGTCCGGCGGTGGCAGGAAGGAGACCGAAGGCAGGCCGCCTGCGTTTCTGATAACCGTTGTTTCAAGCCGGCCCTTCTGGGAGAAGGCCTCTATTGTGTCACAGGCAGGGACGATCGGGAGAAAGCCGCCTGAACCGCCTCGACGGATTTCTCAAGGAGGTCTCCCGTTCATTTTCTTTACGGCCGGTGATAACCCACGGCCTGGCCCGTGGCAACAAGCTTCCCTGAGGAATCGTGCACATCGACCTGCCAGAGGCTCAGGCTTTTCCTGGTGTCAATGGCCTTAGCCTCGGCCGTTACGGTGTCCCCCGGGGACACGGCGTCGAGGAAATTGACCTTGATCTCCACGATGAGGGCTCGGTGTTCCGTCGAGTTCGCCGCCACCGCTGCGGCCTGGTCGACAAGGGCCGATACAATCATGCCGTGCGCCCTGCCTAATGCATTGAGATATTCCGGCCGGATATCGAGAGAAAGTCGAGCGTAGGCACGCCGGACCTCCTTGAGCTGGATTCCTAGGAAGGTGGCCATGGGGTCCACTGCCACCACGTCTCTTGCGTATCGAAGGCTTTCGTCTTCCGTCACCATTGTTATCCTCCACAACTCCTGCCTCTCACATATCATGTGTGTTTCATGAGTACAACCTGATGCTCCGAAGGCGGGGATCGGCGCCTGGGAAAGCCCTGCCCGATTCCTTCATGATGGCCACCAAACGGTATCGCGGGGTTCACCCGGGGGGGGGGGAGAAGAGGCTGACCGGCTTTATCGACCCTGTTAAAAAATATCGTACTGGAATCGGGCGACGATGTGGAGCTTGGAGAGGTTGAAATTTTCCGGCAGGGGGGCGTAGGGGGCCGCAGTCTTGACGACGGCAAGGGCTCCACTGTCAAGATCTTCAAAGCCCGAGGACGAAAGGATGAGGGAGTTCAAAAGGCTTCCATCTCTGGCGATCGAAAATTGAAGAACGGCTGTGCCTGTTTGCTTTTTCGCGTACGCCTCGGGCGGGTACTCCCACTGACCTTCGATCTGTTTCCTCAGGCGGTTCAGGTAATCCATGTACTTTCTGCTCGAACTGCCGAGATCGACCGTATCTTCACCCCGGTAACGTTCGAGCCCGGAGAACCCCGGAGTCTTTTGGGGGTCTCTCGGGAGCGCTTTTTTGCTCTGTTGGTCTTCGGATGCCCGTGCTGTGAGTTCCACCTGGAAGATGTCTTCGGGCGGCCCGGAATAAAGCCCGATGAATCCGGCGGCCGAAAGAACGGTCATGTGACCGGCCAGGGAAAGCAGGATGAAAAGGGTCATCATTCTGGTAGGAATCATATCCGATAGCGCTCCCGGTTCAAGACGCTATATAAACGATGGCTCGGCAGGAAATCAAGCGCATATCGCTGGAGGCCCGGAGACGGCCCGCCCGCCTCATTTGACTTCAGCGGAGACATTGCAGTATAGAGTTTAGCAATTATCATGCCCCTGAAATGTCAGATCCGTGCGATTGAAAATCGAGGACACTGTGGACCGAGACGAGACATTCATGACGATCGCCCTCGAAGAAGCGGAAGCGGCCATCCGGAAAGGCGAAATCCCCGTGGGTGCCGTTATCGTTCTTGACCAAGACATCCTCGCACGGGCTCACAACAGCCCTATCGCCCTCCAGGACCCCTCGGCCCACGCCGAAATTCTTGTGCTTCGCGAGGCCGCGGGAAGGCTCGGCAATTATCGCCTCACGGGGACGACCCTCTATGTCACTGTCGAGCCCTGCATCATGTGTGTCGGGGCTATCGTTCATGCCCGGATTTCGAGGCTCGTCTACGGTGTCACCGACCCGAAAAATGGAGGTGTGGCCTCCCTTTACCGGATTCTTGATGACCGAAGGCTTAACCATACGGTAGAGGTGAAAACAGGCGTTTTAGCAAGCGTTTGCGCCGAACTTTTGAGTAGATTTTTTCAGGAAAAGAGGTTAAAAAAATGATTGACGGAGAGATACCGAAGTGGTCATAACGGGACCGACTCGAAATCGGTTTGAGGGCCAAAAGCCCTCACGGGGGTTCGAATCCCCCTCTCTCCGCCATTATTGTGAATAGCGATCCTCATCCGGCAAGGTGAGTGCCAGGGAGAGATGCCAGAGAGGCCGAATGGGCACGACTGGAAATCGTGTGTGCGCCCCAAAAGGTGCACCGGGGGTTCGAATCCCCCTCTCTCCGCCATATGTCATCTCAGGATATGATAGCCGGGACCCGTGCGACAGAGGATTGTGAACCCCGTCAGGTCCGGAAGGAAGCAGCGGTAGCAATAACCGATGTGTGCTACGGGAATCCTGGCTATCACCTTTTTCATCAAAGTGGGGCCGGAAAATTCTCCGGGGAGTGAAATAAGTCTCAATGGAATATCTTGTCCTCGCCCGTAAATGGAGACCGCAGGTATTCGAGGATGTTCTAGGGCAGGAACCTGTGATCAAAACGCTGAAGAACGCCATCCGGCTTGGCCGGGTGGCCCACGCTTACCTCTTCAGCGGGCCCCGGGGTGTCGGAAAGACTTCCGTCGCCCGTATCCTCGCCAAGGCGCTGAACTGCGAAAAAGGCCCGATCGAGACCCCCTGCAACGTATGCGCGAATTGCCGCGAGATCACCGAAGGTACGTCGATGGATGTCAACGAGATCGACGGCGCCTCAAACCGGGGTATCGATGAAATCAGGGAGCTGCGGGAAAATGTGAAATTTGCGCCGGCCGCATCGCGATACAAGGTTTACATCATCGATGAGGTCCACATGCTGACCAAGGAGGCCTTCAATGCCCTGTTGAAGACCCTCGAGGAGCCGCCGGCTCACGTCATCTTTGTTTTTGCCACGACGGAAACGCACAAGGTTCCGGCGACTATTCTCTCCCGCTGCCAGCGATTCGATTTCAGGCGGCTGTCCCTCAGGCACATTACGGACAACCTCCGGCAGATCGCCTCGTCGGAAGGCATCAAGGTCAGTGACGGCGGGCTCGCCCTGATTGCGGAGGCTAGCGAGGGGAGCATGAGGGATGCGCAGAGCATCTTTGATCAGGCCATCTCCTATGCCGGGACCGAGATCGGGGACAGCGACGTCGAGGAACTTCTCGGCACCGCCGACCGGCGTTTCCTCTTCAACCTCTCCGAGGCCGTTCTGGCCAGGGATGCAGGTGCGTGTCTGCGTATCATCGAAGAGGCCTATTTCGCCGGGCTGGACATGAAGGTATTTTATGGCATGCTCCTCAACCATTTCCGGAACCTTCTCCTGGTCAAGATCACCGCGGCGGACCGCAGCGTGATGGACCTTCTCCCCGATGACATTTCGCGGTTGAAGATGCAGGCAGAGAAAAGATCCGGGGATACTCTTCAGAGACTCCTGGATATCCTCCTGGAGGAAGAGGAAGCCGTGAGAAGGAGCCTCGACCCGCGCCTGAACCTCGAGTTCACACTGGTCCGGATGGCTCATCTCCAGCCGATGATCCCGGTGGATGAGATTCTCTCAAAGATGGAGGACCTGGAGAGAAGACTTTCGCAGAATAAAGGCGAGCGCCCGCTGCCATCCCGCCGGGAAGCGGCCCCTTCGCGCGAGAAAGTGCCCATCGCGAGGGGACCTGCAATGGATCCGGCCCCCGCGGAAGAGACCAGGCCGGTTTCAGGGGATGACCTCTGGGAATCCGTCAAGGGTTTCGTCAAGAAGAAGAGTTATCCCCTCTGGTCCAAGATTGAGCCGGGGCATTTTCTGGGATATGAGAATCGCACACTCAGAATCGGCTTCCCCGAAGGGTATCTCTTCCTCGAGCATTTCAAGGAAAAAGATCAGCGGGACCGTCTGGCGGAGATCGCCAGGGAATTCTTCCAGGAAGAAGTCACTGTGAAAATCGAGTCGCTGAAGACGGGAAATCCGGGGACGGGAGACCACGAGACCGGAAACACCGGCACACCGAACAACCGGGCAGGCGAAGTCAGGCGGGAAGCCCTGAACCACCCCATCCTGCAGAAGGTCATGGATGTTTTCGAGGGTGCGGAGGTTCGTGAGGTGATCGTGAGGAACAATCATACTTAAGGAGGTTACAGCCTTCCATGAAGGATATCGGAAAGATTATGAAGCAGGCTCAGCAGCTGCAGGAGAAGATGGCCCGTCTCCAGGAGGAGCTCGCCGCGAAGACCGTGGAGGCCGCGGCCGGCGGCGGGATGATTACCGCCATTGTGAACGGCAAGTTTGAGCTTGTAGCGCTTCGCATTGAAAAGGACGTCGTCAATCCCGAGGATGTGGAAATGCTTCAGGACCTTGTTGTGGCCGCCGTCAATGAGGGCATCCGCAGGGCCCAGGAGATGGTCTCCGGAGAGATGTCAAAACTCACGGGCGGTCTTCGGATTCCCGGTTTGATGTAAAGGGGCTTGCATGACGGGTTACGCACTTCCTATCCGGCGCCTGATCGCGGAGCTCACCAAACTGCCCGGGATCGGTGAGAAGACGGCCACCCGGCTTGCCACGTTCATCCTGCGGGCTTCCGAAGAGGATGCGAAAAAGCTTGCCGAGAGCATCCTGGAGGTGAAGAGCAGGATCCGGCTCTGCCGCAGCTGTTTCAATCTCGCCGAAGGGGACCTCTGTGAAATATGCAAAGACCCGGGCCGGGAGAAGGAAACCATCTGCGTTGTTGAGGATCCCGATGCCCTGATCGCCGTCGAAGATAGCGGCGCCTTTAACGGGAGGTACCACGTCCTCCACGGGGCCCTTTCACCCCTCGATGGCGTTGGTCCCGAGCAGTTGCGCCTCAAGGAGTTCATGGGCAGGATATCCGCTGACGGCGTCAGAGAGGTCATCGTCGCGACCAATCCCAGCGTTCAGGGCGAGTCCACGGCACTTCTGATCACGAAGCTCCTGAAAGAAAAGGGCATCACGGTAACACGGATCGCCCTGGGTGTTCCCGTGGGCGGGGATCTCAAGTACACGGACAAGATGACCCTCGCTAAGGCCATAGAATTCCGGAGAAACATGGAGGATAAAGCGAAAAAATAGAAACCCTGAAGCCCTCCCTGTTCACATCTTTCTTCAAGGAATAGTTCCGAGGAATTTCCCACATGTCATCCCTTCGAAAAATATCCTGTAAGACCATCCGGGATACGGTCGAGAGACTTTTTCTCGAGGCGAGTACGGATCTCGGCAAAGACGTGCTCGGGGCGCTCAAGAAAGCGGCTTCCGCCGAGAAATCCGAGCTGGCGCGGTTTGCCATGGAGCGCATCATCGAAAATGCTCGCGTCGCACGGGAAGAATGCCTGCCGCTCTGCCAGGATACCGGCATGGCCGTCCTTTTCCTTGAGATAGGCCAGGATGTTCATGTGACCGGCGGGAATCTCTATGATGCCGTTCAGGAAGGTGTGCGGCGGGCCTACCGGAAAGGTCACCTGCGCAAATCACTCTGCGACCCGCTAAGCCGTGTGAACACGCAAGACAATACCCCCGCCGTCATACACACGGAGTTCGTCCCCGGGAACCGCATCAGGATCGTGGCAATGCCCAAAGGCGGCGGCAGTGAAAACATGAGTTCCGTGACCATGCTGCTTCCCACCGCAGGCGTCGATGGGATCAGGAAGCTCATCGTGGACAAGGTCAGGAAAGCGGGCCCCAACCCCTGTCCGCCCACGATTGTCGGAGTCGGTATCGGGGGATCCATCGAACAGGCGTCCCTTCTGGCCAAAAAGGCTCTCCTAAGACCGCTCGGCCAGAGGAACCGCCGGGACAAAAGACTGGCAAAACTCGAGGCGGAAACCCTGAAGGAGATAAACAACTTGGGCATCGGTCCCCAGGGATACGGCGGCAGAGCCACCGCACTTGCCGTACATGTGGAGATGATACCCTGTCACATCGCATCTCTCCCTGTGGCCATAAACATCCAGTGTCACGCCGCGAGGCACAAAGAGGCCGTCATCTAAGATGAAGAAACCAAAGAGCATTCAGACACCTCTCGATGACCGTGTCTGCCGGGGGCTCAGGGCAGGCGACAGGGTCCTTTTAAGCGGCGAGGTATACACGGCAAGGGATGTGGCCCACCGGCGGCTCTACGAGACGATATTGCGTTGCAAAAAAATCCCCATCCCGATCCGCGGGGAAACCATCTTTTACGCGGCACCCACGCCGGCGAGGCCCGGGCGGATTATCGGTTCCATGGGTCCCACGACGAGTTCGCGGATGGACCCTTACACGCCGAAACTCCTGGAGGTGGGTTTGAAGGGGATGATCGGCAAGGGAAAGCGCTCGGCCGGGGTCATTGAGGCCATGAAGAAATACGGTGCTGTTTATTTCGGCGCCATCGGCGGTGTCGCGGCCCTCATGGCTCAATGCGTTCGGCGGGCCGAAGTCGCGGCCTACGGGGAAATGGGACCCGAGGCCATCATGAGGCTCACCGTTGAGGATCTCCCCCTTGTGGTCGTCAATGACGTCCAAGGGGGGGATCTCTATGAAAAGGCCCTTTACCTCTTCAGGGACGGGAAATAGTTTTCTGAAATAGCTATTGACAGAAAAAGGCAGTTCATATAAGAAATCGCTCTATGTTTTCAAATCAGCGCTGACCTCATTTCTGCAGTGCAAAAAAACCATCATGGAGAACAGGCAATGATCGAGATCAGGTGGCATGGAAGGGGTGGCCAGGGGGCGGTCACTTCAGTGGAGATGCTTGCCATGGCGGCCATAGAGGCAGGAAAATATGCGCAAGGATTTCCAGCGTTTGGCCCTGAAAGAAGGGGGGCCCCGGTCATGGCCTTCAATCGGATATCCGAAAAACCCATCAAGATCCGCTCCGGCATTTATCGCCCCGATGTTGTCGTCGTGTTGGACCCCAGTCTGGTGGGTCTTGTCAACGTCACTGACGGGCTGAAGCCCGGCGGCATTCTCGTCGTGAACACGTCAAAGCCGGCCTCGGAGATCAGAAAAACACTGAATTACAAGGGGAAGCTCTTCACGGTGGACGCCACGCACATCGCGCGGGAGGAACTTGGCGTCCCCATTACCAATACGACCATGCTCGGGGCTGTGCTCAAGGCCACAGGTGTCCTGGTCCTCAAGGATCTCAACGCCCCGCTGGAAGAGCGGTTCGGACGACTGGCGATAAAGAACATGAAGGCCCTTAAACGGGCCTACGATGGCGTCAAAACGGCGCAAGCCGCATAACAAGACAGAGGATTTTATATGAAGAAGAAAAAAGCAGTGAGCAAGAAATGGCCTGAAAAATGGCAGGAGATAAACCCGGGCTGCATGGTTTTCACCCCGGGCAATGCCAGCGCGTTGCACACGGGCAGCTGGCGGGCCCAGCGCCCGGTGCTGGACACCCAGAAATGCATCAAGTGCGGGCTGTGTTACATCTTCTGCCCTGAGGGGTGCATTGCCGAGGACAGCGAGGGGTTCTTCAAGGCCAACCTGGATTACTGCAAAGGATGCGGGATCTGCGCCCACGAGTGCTGGCCCGAGGCCATCGTGATGGTGGAAGAGGAGGAGTAAGATGGGTAAACGCGTTGGAATGGAAGTAGGGATCGCGGCGGCGGAGGCCGTTGCCCTCTGTAACATCGATGTGGCAGCCGTTTATCCGATCACACCTCAGTCCCACATTGCGGAGCATATGGCCGACATCGTTCATGACGGGCGCATCAATGCCGAGTTCATCACTGTGGAGTCGGAGCATTCCTCGATCAGTGCCTGCGCGGGGGCCTCGGCGGCGGGTGCCAGGGTATACACAGCTACGAGCTCCCAAGGGCTCATGCTGATGCACGAGATCCTCCCGATCATTTCGGCCATGAGGCTTCCCGTCGTCATGGGCAACGCCAACCGCGCCATTTCCGGGCCGCTCAACATATGGAACGACCACACGGACATCATGCCCCAGCGCGACTGCGGCTGGATCTGCATGTTTGCCGAAAACGGGCAGGAAGTCATCGACATGACGATCCAGTCCTTCAAGATTGCCGAGCATCCGGACGTGATGCTCCCCATCGTCCTCAACATCGACGGCTTCCAGCTCACGCACATGATTGAACCGCTGGAGTTCCCTAGCCAGGCGCAGGTCAACAGATTCCTGCCCCCGAGGGGACCCTTCGTCGCGCTGCACCCGGACAACCCCATCTCCATGGGATGCTTCAACATGCCCGACATCTTCGCGGAGTCAATGAAGGTGAAGGAGACGGCGCTGCGGAATTCGAAAAAGACCATTGTGAAGATCTGGAAGGAATGGGGAAAGATGTTCGGCCGTCACTACAAGCCGGTGGAAACCTACAAGGCAAAAGGTGCCAAGACCCTGATCCTCACCATGGGTTCCATGGGTGAGACGGCATCGGTCGCCGTCGACGAGATGAGGGAAAAAGGTGCCTCTGTCGGGCTCGTGAAAATGAGGCTCTGGAGACCTTTGCCGATAGAGGAGCTGCGGGCTGCCATCAGGGGGGCGAAGACCCTGATCGTCATGGACCGGGCCGTCTCCTTTGGTGGCGCGGGCGGTCCCGTGGCGACGGACATCAAATCCTATCTGTACCAGGACATGAGCCGGCCGAAGGTCGTGAATTACATCATGGGTCTCGGGGGCCGCGACGTCACTGTCGATGATTTCATCGCCATGACTAAAAAGGCGGTGAAGAAGAAAGAAGACACTTTTGAATTTTACGGGGTGAGAGAATAATGACGCTTGTACAGAACTTTGAGATATTTGCGCCGAAGTTGATCGACCGGAAGGAATATTTCAGTCCCGGGCACCGTGCCTGCCAGGGCTGCGGCGAAGTGCTCGCACTGCGGATCATCCTCAAGGCCCTCGGCGATGATGTGGTCATATCCAACGCCACGGGCTGCATGGAGATTATCTCCTCGGCCTATCCCCAGACGGCCTGGGAGGTACCCTATATCCATGTGGCCTTTGAAAATGCCGCCGCTGTCGGTTCCGGTGTTGAAGCGGCCCTTAAGGCCCTCAGGCGCAAAGGCAGGATTCCCGATCGCGACGTCAAGTCCGTGGCCATCGCGGGCGATGGCGGGACGGCCGACATCGGCCTCCAGGCCCTATCCGGGGCCATGGAGCGGGGCCACGATCTCATGTTCGTTTGCCTGGACAACGAGGCTTACATGAACACGGGCATCCAACGATCCTCGGAGACTCCTTTCATGGCGGCCACGACCACCTCCCCGGCCGGCAAGGAGATCAAGGGACAGAGGACCGGGAAGAAGAACGTGCCAGAGATCATGGTCGCCCACGGGGTACCCTACGTGGCGACGGCCTGCCCGAGCTATCCCATCGATCTCGTGAACAAGGTGAAAAAGGCAAAGGCGGTCAAGGGTCCTTCCTATCTCCATGTTTTTTCCATGTGTCCCACGGGCTGGCGCTGTTCCTCCGAGATCACGATCAAGCTCGGCAAGCTCGTCGTCGAAACGGGAGTCTTTCCCCTCTACGAGGTGGAAAACGGTAAATACCGGCTCACCATTGAGATGCCCAGGAAGCGAAGACCCGTCGAGGATTACCTGAAGCACCAGGGACGTTTCAGGCACCTGTCGGCCGACGATATCAAGATGGTGCAGAAGAAGGTGGATTACGAAATCAAGAAGCTGATGGACAAGGTGAGTGGCCTGAAGGGCTGGGACGAGGAATAACGGGGCAAAAAACAAAAAGACAGGATGTGTCAGGAATGAGCGACGTATTATTCAGCAGCTGGGATGGCAGGGTGTTGGACAACCGCAAGGCCGCAGCAAGGAAAGACGCCGGTGCAGGCGTGCCGACAAAGCTCAACGGACACCAGGTAGCGGCCCTCATGGGATGGAACGGCCTGGTGGTCACCGACGCAAAGGCGGATATCCCTTCCCTTGCCCTGGCCTACCTCCGGGAAGCGAGGAAGCTCTCCTGCGGGGAGTGCTCCGTTTGCCAGATCGGCATCGACAAGATGATCGACATGATGGAAAACATGGCGGCGGGGAAAGGGAAGAAGGCTGACCTGGCCGAGATGGAGCGCGTCATCAAGGGTGTCTCCGAACTCAGCAAGTGCAACTTCGGCAGGGCCTCCGCGCTGGTCCCGGTCCTGGATGCCATACGGTTTTTCGGTGATGAGTTCCAGGCCCTGGCGGCAGGCCGGAAGAAACTGGAGAAGAAGTCCTATGCCTCGGCCGTCACAGCGCCCTGTGTGGCCGCCTGTCCGGCGAGCCTTGACATACCGGGTTACATCGAACTCATCCGGAACAACAAGTTCGTCGATTCCCTCAACCTGATCCGCGAGAGGTGCATCCTGCCGGGTGTGATAGGCCGTGCCTGCACCCATCCCTGCGAGGCGGCCTGTGTGAGGAATGACATCGATGAGACACTTGCGATCAGGCTTTTGAAGCGGGCAGCGGCGGATTATGACCGGGACCAGGGCGGAAGCGCCCTCGGCACACCGGCGAAGGAAAAGGCTGACAAAGTGGCCGTCATCGGCGCCGGCCCAGCGGGTCTCGCCACGGCCTATCACCTCCGGCGCATGGGTTACGGGGTCACGATATTTGAAGCCCTTCCCGAGGGCGGGGGGATGGCCGCCGTGGGCATTCCCGACTACCGCCTCCCGAAGGACGTCATCAATCACGAGATCGATCTCATCCGCAACCTGGGTGTCAACATTGAATATAACCACAGAGTCAATAAATTAGATCTCGAGGATCTCAAGCGGCAGGGTTTCAGGGCCGTCTTCCTTGGTGTGGGCGCCCACGTGGGGACGAAGATCGGCTGCGAGGGAGAGGAGGCGGCCTGCGAGGACTTCGTGCAGGGGGCCGAGTTCCTTCGCGACCTGAGCCTCGGGAAAAAAATTGAGCCCAAAAAGAAGGTTGTCATCATCGGCGGCGGGAACGTGGCCATCGACTGCGCCAGGAGTTGTCTGCGTCTCGGCTTCAAGGATGTGGAGATCCTCTACAGGCGCTCACGAAAGGAAATGCCTGCGAACGACGAGGAGATCGAACACGCCCTCGAAGAAGGCGTGAAGATACGGTACCTGGTTGCACCCGTCTGTGTGTTCATGAAAGAGGGGAAGGTGACGACCATCGAGTGCCGGAAGATGAAGCTCGGGGAACCCGATGAAAGCGGTAGGCGCCGGCCCATCCCCTTGCCGGGGTCCGAATACAAGGCCGCGACCGAAATGGTCATCGCGGCCACCGGCCAGGTGCCGGACCTCAGCTTTATTGTTGACAAGGATCAGATCGGCGTGACCGGTTGGGGAACCATAAAGGCGGATCCCGTGAGTTACCGGACCCAGATTGAGGGGGTCTTCGCGGGGGGCGACTGCGTCCTGGGGCCTGCCACACTCATCGAGGCGCTCGACGCGGGGAATAAGGCTGCCCGGAGCATCGACGCCTACCTCCGGAGCAGGAAATACCAGCCCGGCATCTCCTTCAAGGGGATCGATGTCGGCAGGCAGAGGGTTGAGGGTTACGTGGCGACGAGGCCCGAAGAGAAGGTGAAATTCCTGGATCCCGCGGTCCGGGGAGGAAGCTTCGTGGAGGTCGAGGGGGGTTACAGCGCACCGCAGGCCATCAAGGAGGCGGAGAGGTGCCTCCGCTGTTACCGGCTGGTGGTCTGGGAATAATATCGTCCATACAGAGTTTAACCGAGGGAATGAAGATGATAACAATCAAGATAGACGGTCGGAAAGTCAAAGCAAAGGAAGGGGCCACGGTGTTGCAGGCCGCGCAGGAATCGAGGATCGAGATTCCCACCCTGTGTTCCTACAAGGATCTCAGCCCCTTCGGTGCCTGCCGTCTCTGCGTAGTGGAGGTCAAGGCAAACGGCAAGTGGCAGCTCGCGACGTCCTGCGACGCGCCGGTGAAGGAGGGGATGGAGGTCCGCACGAAGACCGACCGTGTCAGGGAGGGGAGAAAGCTCGCGGCGGAACTCCTCTATTACCGGTACCCCACGACCGGCGCCGTTCGTGACATAGCGAAGAAACTCGGTGTCGACGTGGCCGAGGGAAAAGCCGGTGATCATGACTGTATCCTCTGCGGGCTATGCACGAGGACCTGCCACGAGGTCGTGGGGGTCGATGCCCTAACCTTCATGGACCGTGGACCCGGGCGCAAGCTAGACCAACCGAAGATAGAATACATCGCCGATGCCTGCATCGGATGCGGGTCCTGCGCTTTCATCTGTCCCACGGGATTCGTGAAAATGGAAGACAAGGGTAACCAGCGGACCGTCTGGGGCAAGAACTTCAAGATGGAAACCTGCGGGGTCTGCGGAAGATACTTCGCCCCCGTCGACCAGCTGCAGTGGATCAGCAAGAAGACGGGCGTGCCCTACGAGAAGCTCAAGACCTGTACCAGTTGCAGATAGCTTGGAAATCTGGTACAAGTTACCGCCCCTCAAGAGGGGCGGTTTTTTGCCGATACTGAAATCCAACCGAACATTCCCCGGTAGCTCAGTCGGTAGAGCAGCTGGCTGTTAACCAGCGGGTCCGTGGTTCGAGTCCGCGCCGGGGAGCCATAAAATTCATAAGGGGGGGCCTTATTCGGGCCCCCTTTGCATTTTCGGCTGAGCCTGTCCTGAGCCACTGTGAGGCCAAGGAAGTCCGCACTTTCCGCTGTTGATTTTTCTGCTGATTTGAAGAAGGGGGGATGCAATATGTTTCACTTTGGCCGCGAAGCCCCTTGACTTTCCCTCCCGGGCGTTTATACTAATCATAGAAGAGTGAAAGCCCGCCTGCTATTGGAATCCATCTCCGAATCCAGATTCATCATCATTTGCGCATCATCTTTCCGAAGTTATCTGTTTCTGCACTCCTACAGATACTCATTGGCTAATTGCCGGTTTCCCCGGGCGGGCAAATTGCCCCAACGGGTCGAGGAGGTGTCGCCATGACACTGAAGTGTGTCGAATGCGGACGGATCACGTTGAAGCTCAACGCCGAGGACAAGTGCGAGGAGTGCGCCAAGAAGGATGAATACGACGAATACAAGAAATCTTACGTCGTGAAACTCGACTTCATAAACGAAAACTACACGAGATAATTGACTTTAAACTGATCTGACCGCTCTTCACGTGCATGCAACTTATACCACTGCACAGCCTTCCCGAAGGTTGAAAGGGATATTGCGGGTTTTAGCCTGGGTTTTTTTCAGGATAAAGGGCTGAGGTGAAGTTTACAGCTGGACGTCCCGGGGGGACAACAAAATTAAGGGGTTAGCCGAGATAGCTACCCCCTTTTTTGTCACTTGCGGCAAGGGCCGCGCAGTGGCCCGCGCCTATGCCCGGTCATCTGATGAGCCACGCTCATAATTTAAGATAATGCACCATCAAAGTTGCACTAAATTTTGTTCTTTGACAACTCGCTGAGACA
>Ga0172364_10001969_pt1 | contig 16149 bp, 11 predicted proteins | sample LakKivSesite10cm_FD_114545 | JGI IMG/M metagenome (GOLD analysis project Ga0172364, IMG submission 114545) | Sediment microbial communities from Lake Kivu, Rwanda - Sediment site 10cm | ecosystem: Environmental > Aquatic > Freshwater > Lake > Sediment | place: Rwanda: Western Province, Lake... | reverse complement strand
CTCTCGAGAGCCTCTTCAAGTTTCTCCAGATAGGCTGGATAGCCGTATTTTTTATCCGCCAACTCAAGAGCTCGTTTGCCGATCCGTCTTGCCAAATTCCGATCCCGAATTGCAGAAACAATCCCCTCTGCAAAAGATCCCGCCTTTGGATTTGTAAGAATCGCCACGTTATCATCAAGGACTTGCGTATGGGTGAGCAAGCGCGTGGCCACGATGGGCAATCCGGACCGAAGATAGGCATAAATTTTCAACGGCGTGTTTGTTCCCGAAACACGCGGCGACACCAAAACATCGGCACAGCGAATGTAGCTGTTCACTTCTTCAGGAGCAACCTGTCCGGTAAAAAGAAAATGATTCTCCAACCCTCTCTTCACGACTTTGCTTTTGTAATGGGCGACCTGATCGGCATGGCCTCCCACCAGAAGAAAGACAACTCGCTTTACTTCGCACAGTACGCTCTCCGCGCTATCAATCAAAAGGTCCAGCCCTTGATAGGATTCAAACGTTCCGGTGTAGAGCACAACGGTTTTGCCTTTGAGGTTCAGTTTTTTGTGAATCTCTGCGGAAGAGTCCTTCTCTCCAAAAATCATCCCATAATCCACGACATTCTCTACCAAAACCGATCCCTTGCTCGGGAAAAGGGTCTTAACGTGACTGTGAAGATCGGGACAGATGGTGATGACAGCGTCTGCGTATTTTAATACCCATTTCTCCATGTTTTGAAAAATCTCGAAAAGAATTCGCGAGTTGGAGAATTGAAAATTTTTAAGCTGCTGAGGAAGACTGGAGTGCATATCGTAGAGATGGGGTATAGAAAAAATTCTCGAAAGAAACGTTCCCCACAACCCTGCTTCTTCGTGCGTGTGTATCACATCGTAACGCTCACGCCAAAGTTGGATCACAGTTTGTATCAGAAGTACGATGTCCAGAGGGATCTTTTTAAACGAAGGACCGATCTTGATTTTTCGAATTCCAAGAATTTGGGGAATTCGAAAAATTCGAACACCGGGGAACACCACATCTTCACCCATCGAATAGGTTAACAGATCAATCCGGTGCCCCATACCAGAAAGGGCCTTCAAACGGCCCACGATACTCAGAGGCGTTCCTCGAGGTTCGAAGATCGGCTCAGGAGCGATCATTGCTATTTTCATATCGAATACATCCCATGGCCGGAGATCGAACCGACCGATTTCCAAGAATCCCGAAGATAGCTTGCTGTCCATCCGATCACAAAAATCGAAAGCAAGCAGTTTGTACCCCCTCAGGCGATGGAAGAATTCAAAGACCGGTACCACATAATTTAAACAGCACCGTACCCAATGAGTACAACAAAAATGGTGCGGATCAAAATCTTAAAATCCAACCATAACGAAAAATTATCAATGTACTTGAGATCCATTTCCATCCACTGTTCAAAGTCAATTTTGTTGCGCCCGCTCACCTGCCAGATGCATGTCAGCCCAGGTTTCATGCTGAGCCGTCTTCTCTGCCAGGTCTCATACATTTCGACTTCCGCTGGAAGAGGAGGTCTGGGACCTACCAAACTCATATTCCCCTTAAGCACATTAAAAAGCTGGGGCAATTCATCCATGCTGAATCTTCGCATAAACCGGCCAAAACGCGTCACCCTGGGATCTCGTTTCATCTTAAAAACAGGCCCCCGCATTTCATTCTGACGTTCCAACTCTCTCTTACGCATTTCAGCGCCTACGTACATGGATCTGAATTTATACAGAGTAAACTTCCTGCCGTTGAGCCCGCAACGAATTTGTCGGAAAAAAATGGGACCTCTGGAGGTAAGCTTCACTCCAAGAATCACAAACAGAAAAACAGGCAGCAAAAGGGAAACGGCCAAAAGGGAAACAATCAAATCCATACTCCGTTTGAGAAAAAGCTGCCATTCTTTTGCGATGGATGTCTGAAAAATAATGAGCGGAACGCCGGCAAATTCAGACTGACGAAGCTGTGCCAATTTGGGTCTGTACAGATCCACAGTAACGGCCGTGGAGATTCCTTCCCTTTCACAGTGATAAATGGCTTCCTCAATACGGTTCAGCCACATTCTGGGAATGACAAAAATAACCCTGTCTATGATGTGTTCACGCAGGATTCGAGGGATGTCGCTGATCCTGCCGATCACTTCGTAATCCAAAACTTTCTTCCCAAGAATCTTCGGATCATCGTCCACCAGACCGACAATCTTTAGTCCCCAATTCGCGTGGGCCCGAACGATTTCGATAAACTCCTGCGCTCTTCTCCCTGTCCCCACAATGAGAAGATTCATCAGGTTGTATCCCTGACGGAAGGAATAGTCCAAAAACCAAATCCAACAGGCCTTTTCAATAGCCAATCCTAAAAATCCTGTGACCGCAAAGACGGCCACGTAAAGCCGACTGGTAAGTGTCATTTTCAATAAAAAGACCACGCTTCCCAATATGAGAATGGAGCCCAGTCCCGTTCGTAGAACCCTCCACAAAATCTCAATAAAAAGTTTTGTCCGAAATTGTGTATAGACGCCGTCAATGGACATCAGGCTGACCCAGGCAGGAACGGTAATAAGAACAAGCCAGATATGATTCCTCAAGAAAAAGAAAGCCCCTCCGATAGACAGGGAGGGAGCAAAAGCCAGCGCACCCAGCTCAAGAACTTGCCTTATCTGCCACGTAATAAAATACGCCGCAATAAACGAAATGACAATCACGATGGAATCGCTTACCTTCATCAGGCGAACAAGAAAAATTTCCTTCTCCCGTACCATACCTCAATCCTTCAAATCCGACTCTTGAATAAACCACTCCACGAACTTGGGTATGCCCTCCTGAATGGAAACGTGGGGACTGTATCCCAGCTCTCGCCTTGCCTTCGATACATCGGCATAGGTTACGGCTGCATCTCCCTGTTGATCCGGCAGCCTCTTTATCTTGGCCGGTTTGCCCACCACTTCTTCCAATAGGCGGATGAGAACATTCAATTCAACGGTCTGGGATTCCCCAAGATTGTAGATACGAAATCCATCGCATTTTTCAATGGCCTTTTCGACACCGTCAATGATATCGGTGATATAGGTATAATCCCTCCGACTCGTCCCATCTCCGAAGAGAGGAATTTCTTCTCCCTGAGTAATAAGTTTCGTAAATTTATGAATAGCCATATCCGGACGTTGCCTCGGTCCATAAACAGTAAAAAAACGAAGACAAGTGACGGGCAGAGAACGAAGGGAATGATAGGTATAGGCCAACAGCTCACACGCTTTTTTGGTAGCAGCATAGGGCGAAATGGGAAAATCAACACGGTCCTCTTCAGAAAACGGTACCTTGGCGTTGTTCCCATATACCGATGAAGAAGAGGCAAAAATGAATTTGGAGATGCCCCGTTGTGCACTGATTTCGAGGAGATTGACCGTTCCTTCGATATTGACCTTCTGGTACAATTGAGGATTTTGAATAGAAGGCCTCACGCCGGCTCTGGCTGCTAGGTGAACCACGACATCGAATTGGTCCTTGTGATACACCTTTTCAAGAAGTTTCCAATCGAGAATATCTCCTTCGATGAGTCGAAAACGTTTTTGGGAAATAAGAGACTGAATATTTCGACGTTTAATTTTCAGAGGGTAATAGTTGTTGAAGTTATCAAGACAAACCACAAAATGATCTTTTTGAATTAACCGTTCACAAAGATGCGATCCGATGAATCCGGCCCCGCCAGTAACCAAAAAACGCATGATCCCTTCCCCTTAGTATCGGTAATAACTGTATCCCTCATGAGCAACTTCCACTCCTGCACAATTAAGAATGACTCCCAAAACTCTAGTCTGGACACTGTGAAACAGCTCCAATTTTTGTTTTACGCTCTCTCGGTTTGACTTACCCGCCTGAATCAAAATGGCAATCCCATCTACAAGGGTGCTTAAAATAACAGCATCCGTAGCAGCCAAGAGAGGAGGGGTGTCAAATAGGACAAAATCAAACCGCTTGATGATACCGTCTATAAACTGTTTCATTCGGATGGAACCCAAGAGCTCCGAGGGATTGGGAATCAACGACCCGCATGTGATCAATGAAAGGTTCGGAATGTACGTTTCGTTAAAAATATTCTCAATGGAAACCACTCCTGTAAGGTAATTGGTCAATCCAGGTTTTTTGGGACAGTTGAAACTGTTGTGCAGAACACCACGCCTGAGATCGGCATCAATGAGTAGTGTTTTGGATTTTTGCTGCGCCAGTGTGATTGCCAAATTGGCCGCGGTAAACGATTTGCCTTCACCAGGGGATATGCTTCCGATAACAAGGGAACGTATGGGACCGATGCTTTTCGAAAAAAGAAGACTGGTACGCAGAGAACGATACGCTTCACCGACAGGCGTTGGCGAATAGTCATGGGTAACGATTTGTGAGCTGATACTTTTGGCCTTCTCTGAATCCTGGAGCTCATAATCATCAAACTTCACCTTGGGAATAATGCCAAGAATTGGAAGTTTGAGATAATGCCTCACATCCTCACGGGTTTTGATTTTCTTATCTGCCTCTTCCAACACAAGAACAAATCCTACGCCCAGAAAAAAACCAAGTAGCATTCCTATGAACGCTTTCTTTTTTTTGTCTCCGCTGACAGGCTTATCCGGAGGAACGGCTGGATCAATAAAAACATTCTGGTAAACCACTTCCTCCGAAATTTTTGCCTCACTGTATCTTTTGAGGTATAAATTATATATATCCTCGTTGGTCCTTCTTTCGCGTGTCAATGTAATAAACTTCATCTCTTCATCAGGAAGTGCATTGATTGTCTTGTTAATCTCGCTCATCCTTTGACGCATTTCGGCAATCTGATTTTCCAATTCCTGCAATTTGTCCTTTGCCAACCGATAAATTTTTTCCTCAATGAGTTGAATATTCTCGCTGACTTCCACGACTTGGGGATTACGATCCGGGAATCCTCTTTCAAGAAAATCACTTTTCTTTTTGTCCAGATCGTTGAGTTGTTGTTTGGCGATGGTCATCGCCGCATTTCCCTGAAAAATAGGCTGCTGAGCAATTTGCCTATACACATAATGTGCCGACACATCGGTACCAAAATCCGATGCACTGGGATCCAATTTGTTTAAAAGCAAACTCAATTCATCTCTGCTAAGAGTCACGCGATTGAGTTGACCTCCCACAGCGTCCAACCGATCCACAACTTGTCTGGTCTCTTGATCCAAACCCACAAGATGCTTGTCTCGAAACGACTTTAACTGATAATCCGATCTGGTGAGATTTTCCTGCGCCAGGGCCAACTGTTCCTGAAGGTAATTGCTGATGAAACGGCTCGTCTCTTTCCGCATTTCGATGCTCTTTTGAACAAAAATATCTGCAAGCATGTTTAACGTCTGGCTTACCAGAATTGGATTTTTATCCGTAAAAACGATCCTCATGGTGTTGCCAGTAGCGTCTGTTCGTATGTTCAATCTGGAAATAATGGACTTTACAGTTCCACGGAATCCTTTGATTGCAAAGGCAACCTCTGACCGATCTTTCACAATCTCTGGATTTAGAGAAAACAACAAACCGTTATACGATACCGTATCGTCAATACATTTTTCTACTCTTAAACTATCCAGACGATTCGACTCGAAATAGAATACACAAAAGCCGGAGGGATAAAAACGAAGTTTATAATTTCCTGATACGGGTGTCCTGGATGTAGAAAATGCTCTAAAAACATGCTGTCTTTCAAGCAAAGGCAAATTCTTATCCTGGATTAATTGAAGGGTAAGACCCAACTCTGCCGTTACCTCTTCAGCAAAAGTACGGCTTTTAAGCTTTAAAATACGACTCTGAATGATGTCGTCCGAAACAGGGCCCGTTATATTCTCAAAACTAATCCATGCATCCGCTTCATAGAGCGGCGGTTGATGCATGAGATACAGACCCCAAGGAACAGTAACCACCAACAAAACGAGACCAATCAACCACCACTTTCGAACCAACGCCTTCACATATCGCATTAAATCAATGCTTTGGTCTTCACCAACCACCTGATCATACCTGTCTTCCATTCCTTCTCCTTAAATCCATTTGAAGATGTATTTCCACGCTTTCACCACCGACCGCTTCGTACTCTGAGATAGAGAAGCGCAAGGGACGCAAACAGATTAACAACTGTAACAAGAAAACGCAAATCGATTCCTCCGTAGGCTGGAGCAAGAATCTGATCTCCTGATTCAATTCCGATTTCTTCCAGCGAATATCCCTCTTCAAAACTTTTTAATATACTTTTATTAATCACCCTTCCCCCCCGCTCAATCCGCATTTTCTCCAAATCACAGTTGGCTCTCGGCCCACCGGCTAAGGCAACCAAATCCCATAACGAACTGGCTGGATCCACGCGGTAAGCCCCAGGTTGATTGAATGCACCTTGCATGGTCACACGAATGAGCGGTCGAACGTAGATGTATGGATTCATAAAATATTGTCTGAACTTCCCCTCCAAAGTTTGCATTAACTCATACGCAGTCAATCCTTTCACTTTTACTTCTCCTACAACAGGCATGACAATGAATCCTTCGGAGTCAATAGAATAGTCATTATTTAAATTGATATTGGTTTTACCCTCTGAAAAGAGCTCCCAAACTCGGATTCGTACTGCATCGCCTGGTTGAAAAATAGTCAATGACTTGGCGGATTTACTCCATTTCGATTCATTCACAGACTGAGCAAAAAAAATTGGTATATACACTACCGACAACGTCATAAATCCTAATATAAGACATTGAAAAATAAGACGGGTTGTCTTGTGTCGCAAAAAAATCATAAACGCTCTCCCTTCATACTCGGCAATAGAACATCAGATATATTTATTTTGCAAATAACATACCATCTACTGCCGCTGCCGCCCCATCCCAAACATAAAAAAACATCCGTTTACCGGACGCTTTTCACACCTTCTCTCATTTTCTTTTCTATGATATTACCGCGAACGATAAAAACGATACCGTTTTTCCTTGGTTTCCAGATTCAGTTGTTTAAGAATTGAACGCATGCGAAACCAGCCAATTTTTGAGTGTCCATATTTTTCTGTTCTTAACTCTTTTCTAATCCCTTGAATGCCAATGAACGGATCGTCCACAACAATCATTTTCACCTTTTCCATTAGCGGATAATCCTTAAGGGACATCGTTGGTTTTGAGGAATATGCACTCTCATTTATTTTTTTTCTTCCCAAAGAGACAGCCGTTTGTGGATAGCGAATTGAAGTTCCCATTCTGGGTAGATTTTCTTTTGTTTCTTCTATTTGTGTGATGTCAATACCGCGAATCATATCAAACTCATCAATGGTCTCCTCAAGGGAATCGTAGTGGTTGAGAATCCGATTAAATTCCAGCATCTCAAAAACCTCAAAGACTTCAGGACTCATATGAACAATTTTCAGATCACCCCCTCGATCTCTAATATTTTTGATTTCCCCAACAAATACACCCCAACCTGCACTGCTAACATAAGACACTCCTCCCAAATCGGCAATAATCAGGTAATGTTTTTGTTTTATTAAATCCTGAATGACCTTTGTCAATTCATGGCATGTTGTCGTATCCACATGTCCCAAGATGGAAATCAAAGCAATGTCTAACCGAGCTCCAACGTAGTGAACAGAAATTTGTATCCCTTGCATTCATACTCTCCTGGAATTTGCCCCCCAATCGGCTTCTAATAAATCATTGTCCTCTCGTTGCAATGCATTTACTGTACAATTGAATATAGTTTTTTGCAGACACCTGCCAGGAGAAATCCTCCCGCATCGCATTTTTCATAATTTTTATCCATGTCTTCTGATCTTGATAAACCTTCACAGCCTGCTTGACAGCATTCAAAAAATGACTGCTACTGAAACCATTAAAAACAAATCCAATGCCTTTGCCTGTCTTCAAATTAAAAGGTAAAACGGCATCCGCCAATCCTCCAGTTGCCCTCGCTACAGGTATGGTCCCGTATTTCAAACCGCGTAAACGATTCAATCCACTGGGTTCATACTTGGAAATCACCAAGGCAATATCCGCACCGGCTTCAACCAAATGGCTCATCGCCTCATCAATCATAAAACAAACACCTACACGATCACGATACTTGTTGCTTGCCTTCTCAAAGAACCGGTGATCGGACTTGCTTCCTTCACCTACGAGTATAACATAAATATCGAATCTCATTAAATCGTGAAAGGCATCTCGAAGTAAATCCATTCCATTATGACCTGCCGAAGATAAAACAATGGCTACGATTGGTCTGGATTTTACAAAAGACAAGTCGAACTTTTCTAACAGGGCTCGTTTATTTTTCTCTTTCCCGCTCAAATGGTTGATATCATATTTTTCAGGGATGAAAATATCCACCTCAGGATTCCATACACTGTAATCAATGCCTTGATTTACACTGTGCATTCGCTCGCTTCTCAACTTCAACACCTTCTCCATCCCACATCCTAAATTGGGATGCAATAGAACTTCTTGGGCATATTTTTTACTTACTGTGTTAACAACGTCGGCATAGACAATCCCGGCCTTCAAAAAACTGCATTTTTGATCAAACTCCAGCCCGCTTCCAGAAAAAACAAAATTTCCATCCAGTCCCATGTCCTGTACGCACGAGGAATCAAAATTTCCCTGGAAAGCAAAATTATGCACTGTGAGCAAGGAAAATGTCTTACTGAAAAATGGATTGTCCTTGTAAACCTCCCTAAGAAAAAAAGGAACCAGACCCGTCTGCCAATCGTGACAGTGAATCACATCCGGCTGCCATTGAAGTTTTATTAGGGTTTCCAAAACCCCCTTTGAAAACAGAATAAACCTTTTATCATTATCCGAATACTCCTTGCCGTTCTTTAAATCTACATAAAGTCCGTCTCTGAAGAAAAAAGGCTTATAATTAATAAAATAGACCTGCACCTTTGAGTTGGGAAGAAAAGCAGACTTTACATTAATTCGGACTGTTTTCTTCCCAAACGGCACTTCAATATTTTGAAGACGAATAACATCCCGCAATATATACTTCCGTTCGTTGGTTACTCGATATTGCGGCGTAATAACCCGCACATCATGCCCCATCTCTTTCAAGACCTTCGGAAGGGCCTCCCCCACATCTCCCAAATCACCGTCCCTTGAAAATGGGGTTACTTCAGAGAACACCATGAGAATTTTTAACTTCCCCTTCATCAGATCTCACTCTCTGAATATATCGCTATAAATCATAATCATCATTTATCAGTTTATAAGCATAGACAACCATCACATCAAAATAAAAACGCAAGTCTCTCTTCCCCCTTCCATCGCATGGAATAAATCATGGATCATTCGTAAGGTTTGAGCACCTATTCAATCTGTGCAATAAATCGTTTTGCAGTACTGACGTATTCGCTGGTAGGATAATTATCTATAAGTTTTTGAAACTCTTCTTTTGCTCTTACCGTATCCTTCAGTCGTATGTAGCATATTCCCAATTTGAGCTGAGCCGCATCCTCTTTATTGGATTCGGAAAAAGTGAAGACTTTCTCAAAAGCGATAATGGCTTCTTGATAATTCCCTAAACCATAATAAGACTCACCTATCCAATATTGACAATTATCCGATAGAGTATGCTTCGAATTCATACTCAGGAGCATTTCAAACTTTTGTATGGCTTCTCTATAATCACGAGCGCGATAGCTCTGAAGCGCTTCTTGGTATCGATCGGAAAAAGAGGAAGATTTCCATGTCGGAACCGACTTTTCTATCATGGGCTCAACGCCTGTATCCCGCCCCTTTGGAGTAATGGCAGCAATTTCTTTTCCCTGTTGGGCCAGTTGTTCTGTCAGGCTCTTCTCTTCCTTCTTCGGCTGAGAAGTTTTCGTTTCCGTCTCTTCTGGTACACCCAACAATCGCAACACATCATCTTCAGCTATACTTTCATTTTTTTCTTCCTCTAATTTCTTATCGGTCAATCCCAAAACTTCATCAATATCCGCCACATCGCCTACAGGCGTTTCCCCTCCTTTGCGTGTTGGCTCTGTTGTCGCGCATCCAATCAACCAAACGATCCCAATGAATATAAAGACCAGAAGAACGGATAATGTAATTTCTTTTCTATTCATGACCCCCTCCTCCTATAATCTTTTTCCCATGGATAATGGCTTTATAATATATTGAAAATATTTGAAGGAATCAAGATTTTTTAAAATTCTTTACTTCGTGACTACGTACGACAAAAAAAAGGCATAAACCCGATACAACCATAAAGAAAGCAATGGCTTGATTAATTGTAAAATCAAGACCCAAAACGGAAAACTTGACTGAAGATTCATAGTACCGCACACAGTCCACCATAAAACGGGAGACGCCATATAAAATAAGAAATACAGAAAATAAAAATCCGACAGGACGTGGCTTTTTATCCAAAATTAGAAGAATGATTAAAATGACCAATCCATAAAAGGAAGAATACAGCTGGGTAGGATGCAAATGCAAGCCCTGCAGTGTGGAACCGGCAGGACTCATCAAAGGGAACACCACTCCCCAGGGCAGATCACATGGTTTTCCGAAACAGCAACCATTTAAGAAACACCCAATCCGGGTAAGAAAAATACCCAAAGCGAAGGCGGGGACCAACGTATCGCAAAGTTGAAGGATCGAAATCTTTTTCACCCGACAATAAATCAAAATCGCAGCGAGTGCAAAGACAACACCTCCCAGCATGGTGAGCCCTGCAATGCCGATTTCACCGGAACTCTGGAAGGGATTGATAATATCCAACCAGTGTCCACGGAATTCATCCAAATGGGTTACTACGTACAAAAACCGTGATCCGATAATGGCGCAGAAAACAATTATTAAACCTAAATCCATCACATGATTCCGATGGATTCCCCGTTTCTGGCCCCGATACACAGACCAGTAAATCCCGATTAAAAACGAAATCGCCAACAGCAATCCGTAGGAATGGATTTCTAATTTTCCGAATCGAAATAAGATGGGATACATGGATAAAAACCCTCCTTTTCATCTGGTTAATATTCGTACCGATGACTCGAAACATTGACTGTAAGCCCCACCAACACCATCGCCATGAAGAGAGAAGACCCACCATAACTTAAAAAAGGTATCGGCAATCCTGTTACAGGGAAAAGACCTACGGTCATTCCTGAATTCACTAAAAACTGAAAAGCCAAAATCGAGACAGATCCCGCTGCAATAAAACTGGCAAAAGGATAACGCGCTGTCTTTGCCACACGAAAGATTCTCGAGAATAGGAATAAAAAGGTACTCATCACCAGAGCAATCCCTATGAATCCGAACTCTTCCCCAAGAACAGAAAGAACAAAATCCGTATGCTGCTCCGGCAAAAACCGAAGCTGTGTTTGAGAACCATTCAAAAATCCTTTACCCAGAATCCCACCCGATCCAATGGCGACCTTTGACTGGATTATCTGGTAGGCTGCGCCATGAGGATCGGATTTCATTCCCAAAAAAATAAGGATTCGCTGCTGTTGATAAGACGCCAATGTAGACCAAATGATGGGAGCCATCCGACCCAAACAGACACATAGGGCTCCAACACCCAGTCCGACCCACCATTTTTGTTTTGTTAAGACGAACAATACGACGACAACAATCATAAACCCTATGAAACTGACAGGATGAAATCCAGATACAAAAGCCAGGAAAGGCACAAGTACCCACAAGGCGATCTTTATGGACATACCTGCCCATATCAGCATCCCCACCCAGAGGGCGAAAAACACGGTGGCGGTTCCAATATCCGGTTCCTTTATTATGAGAATGATGGGAACCATCACCAGACCCAACGTCCCCAACAACCGCTTCCAACCAAGAATCTTCTCTTTGGAAAAAAACCGCGCCAAAGCCAGAAGTGTTGCAATTTTTGCAAGTTCCGATGGCTGAAAATGAAAAATACCGACATTGATCCAGCGGTGGATCTTCTCTTTACCAATAAAAAATACCAACACAAGAAGCACCAGTGAAAGACCGTAAAAAAAATACACTCCACGAAAAATCCATTGTAAAGGGATTGCGAGTACAGCCACAATAAGGCCCGTTCCCAAAAAAAACCAGACAACCTGCCTGCCAAAACCTGTTTGAAAAAGGGATCGTTCACTTCCTGTGGAAATGCTGTACAAACAGGTCAAGCCAGCCAATATGAGTAAAAAAGCAGATCCCAGTATTGGGTAGTCTATCGCTACTGCTTTTGCATTTTCTTTCACGAAACAACCCCCTGCCGAAACATCCAGCGCAGAATGTGACCCGCTATCGAAGCGGCCAAACCTCCACCACTTCCTCCGTTTTCCACAACCACAACCAACGCGACCATTGGATCTTTATAAGGAGCAAACCCCAGAAACCAGGAGTGTGGTTCCCCTTGAGGATTCTGTGCTGTGCCTGTTTTCCCACACACGGCGATCTGTGAAACCTGAGCCGCTCTGCCGGTTCCTCCACTTGCATTGACCACCCGGTGCATGCCTTCTTTCAAGACACCGTAGGTCTTCGGCGAAATCGCCTCCAGCGAGTGATGACGCACAGCATTCTCTCCCCATGCTCCGGACAACGGCTCTTGAACAGAACGCACAACATGGAGAGTCGCAACATGCCCTTCCATAGCGATGGCAGAAGCCAAGCGAACCATCTGAATCGGTGTTACCAAAAGATCGCCCTGCCCCACGGACAGATTGACCACCATTCCTTTACCCCATCCCTGTTTGGAATATTTGATATCAAGATAACGACGATTGGGCAGAATCCCCTGCTTTTCATCGGGCAGATCAATTTCTGTGGCAGATCCAAAACCCAACTCTCTGCCGTACCGTGCCCATCGGTCAATCCCTGTTTTCAAACCCAGATTATAAAAAAATACATTGCACGACTCCTTCAGTGCATTCAGAAGATCCACATTTCCGTGCCCTCCGGGCTGCCAGCAGTCAAACATTCTATCCCCCAGCCAGAAATGTCCCCCGCAGTAGATTTCCTCTTCCGGAGTGATCACATTTTCTTCCAGAGCAGCAATTGTTAGAATCAATTTATACGTGGACCCAGGCGGAAGCTGCGCCTGGATTGCCCTGTTGAGAAGGGGTTTGTCTGGATCATTTGTCAATTGTTCCCACGTGTTTTGAGTCAGCCCTTTCGCAAAGGGTTCCAGGTTGTAGTCCGGCGTGCTGACCATGGCCAGTATTTCCCCATTCCGAGGGTCCATCACAATCGCGGCGCCGCGCCACGTATCCATAAGCATTTCCACCTGCCCCTGAAGCTCTGCGTCCAGAGTTGTTGTAAGATTTTTCCCAGGAACCGGCAGGATATCTCTCTGTCCATTAAAATTTCCGACCTCTCTGCCTTGGACGTCCACCTCAACATATTTATACCCTCTCTCTCCTCTCAGTGCGGCATCATACCTTTTCTCCAATCCACTTTTCCCGACGATATCTCCTCGGCTGAATCCACGATCTTTTAACGATTCCAGCTCGCTTCCGCTGATCTCCCCCGGATATCCCAGCACGTGGGTTGCTCTGATTCCGGAAGGATAGGTCCGCACCAGTTCTACCTGATAAAAAACACCCGGCAGATCAAAGCGGTTCTCCTCCACCTTGGACAGAGTCTCAAAATCCATATCCCTGATGATTCGAACAGGAGTAAACGGGCCTCCCCCTGTCTCTTCAATCCGAGTCTCCATTTCCTCGACAGACAAGCCAAGCAGAGACGAAATCGTCACGGCATCCGTTCGATTCTTTCGAAAATCAAAAGGAACGAGAAAAAGCGAATAACTGGGACGATTTTCTACAAGAACTTGCCCCTTTCGGTCAAGAATAAGTCCTCTGCTGGCCAAGATCGGAATCTGACGAACACTGTTTTGATCGGAACGCTCTTTGTACACCGACCCACTCAAGACCTGCATTTGGAAAAATCGTAATATCAGAATAAAAAACAGGAAGAGAAATCCATTCCGTAAAAATCTTGCCTGCCTTTCCCGACCTGTATCTTGCAATGCCATCTATTTTGTCTCCCGGCGTCGGTTCTTCAGATCAGCCAAACCATACGCTGCCATTCCGACTAGGGAAGTGTACACAGCGGATGGAATTCCATATCGTAAGAACATGATCAAAATGCCGGCTGCGGCCTTACGGCAGGTCAACACACAATAAAGGAATTGGTGCACAAAAGCCGAAACAAAAAGAATCCCACCCGTAAGCCATACAGGACTCTCGACACGACTTTTCGGAAAATAACCCGCAATATAACACGCCACAGATTTGGAAAAAGCATACACGCCCAGGGTTCCTCCGCCAACAAAATCCTGAAGCACACCCCCCACGAATCCAAAAACAGAGCCCCAGGTGCGCTCCTTTCTTCCTGCCCAATAGATTAAAAAAACGAGGACGCCATCCGGGGTCACGTCCCATAAAGCGATGTAGGGAACAAATACCGATTGAACGGTGAGAAGAAGCAGAAGTATAGCACAAAATTTAAAAATCTCGATCTCCCTTCAAGACACAGATTTTATTCTGGAGGGCCATCTTTCAACACAAGCACTTCTTCAAGCGTCCCAAAATCCACTTCCGTACGAAGGAGAATGCGCGAGAATAGGCCACTTTTTTCTGGAGCCACTTCCACAATCCTGCCGATGGCAATGCCCGGTGGAAAAACCTGGCTGTATCCTGAGGTGAGAATCCGGTCACCAACCCGTACATCGCTCCTTTGAGGAACGCCCTCCATGACACACAGGTTCCCGTAAAGCCAGCGCACAATCCCAACAACCCGGCTTCTCTGCACTTTGGCGCTGACCCGAAAATTGGGATCTGTCAAAAGCTGACCCACAGACGTGGAGGGACCAACAAAAAGGAGTTTTCCCACCAGACCCCTTTCTGTCATCAATGCCCTGTTTTTCTGGCATCCATCGTTTTGCCCTTTATTGAGAAGGATCGAACCTTCCACACCGACGGTTCCCCTTCCAATGATTTCGGCGGCAACGAAATCAAGATCGCTCCGTTCCTTAAAATTCAAAAGGTGCCGAAGCCGCCGATTTTCCATAAGAACTTCCTCGTAACGGTTTTTTTGAAGGGAAAGCTGCCCCAACTGTTCTATCAGTTTCTGATTTTTCTTTTGCACATCCCACACGCGTGGAATCCAGAAAATCCATTCCTGAATCTTTCCCGTACTACCAGATATCGTTTTGTGCAGAAAAAGTAAAGGTGGGCTCTGATGGAATGCCATCAAAAGAAGAGAAAAAAGCAGGGTTCCGGAAAAAACAAAACGGTCTCTGTTTCTCTCCCATTGTCCCTTGAAACCTGCTGCCATTCCTTACTACCTGCGGCTCCGAAGGTGCAAAAGCTTCTTGTATTTGTCCAGATCCTCCAAAACTTTTCCCACTCCTCGAACTACCGCGGTGAGAGGATCCTCGGCAAGATTCACAGGCAAGTGGGTCTCCATTCGAAGTCTTTCATCCAGTCCCTTCAATAGGGCGCCGCCCCCTGTCATGATAATTCCTCTCTCGAGAATATCGGAGGAAAGTTCCGGAGGCGTTTTTTCCAATGCCAACAGTACCGCCTCGACAATGGCCCTCACCGGTTCCTCCAGAGCTTCCTGAATTTCTCGAGACGAAACATCCTCCGTACGTGGAATGCCCGTAATAAGATCCCTTCCTCGAACAGGAACAATGTGATTCTCCTGAAAAGGCTTTGTGGAACCGACATGGACTTTAATCTGCTCTGCCATCATCTCGCCCAAAAGAAGACTGTGCTTTTTCTTAAAATATTGGATGATCGCATCATCCATTTCATCGCCGGCGATACGAATTGAGATTTTTGTCACAATTCCTGCCATGGCCACAACAGCGATTTCCGTGGTGCCGCCGCCAATATCCACAACCATGTTGCCCACAGGATCTTCAATGGGCAATTCCACACCAATGGCCGCAGCCATGGGTTCTTCGACCAGATAGACTTCCCGTGCACCGGCATGTTCTCCCGAATCCCGAACTGCTCTCCGCTCCACCTCGGTAATTCCCGAAGGGATAGAAATGGTCATGATGGGATGAAACAGGCGACGCACCTGCACTTTCTGTATAAATTTCCGAATCAGCATTTCGGCCAGATCAAAATCAGCAATAACGCCGTCTTTCATGGGTCGGACTGTCATGATCT